>ERZ795049.1406-NODE-1406-length-31839-cov-5.778348_pt1 | contig 31839 bp, 22 predicted proteins | sample MGYA00375133_ERZ795049 | MGnify/ENA primary metagenome ERZ795049 (study PRJEB30178, sample SAMN05720147) | activated sludge metagenome | isolation source: anaerobic digester from wastewater treatment plant | place: Japan | collected 2015-04-20 ... | reverse complement strand
CATCAAGCAATCCGTCGTCCCCCGTCCTCGTAGTCGCCCCCAGAGGCTTGCTCCAGAATCCGGCTCTCGTTGTCGCTCGCCGGTTCATGTCCGTCTCGTCTCCGCAATCGGTCAGCCTCATGACCCATCCGCCCCTTCGCTTGGCCCTGGCGCAGCCCTGCTTCATTCCCCCGCGCCCCCGAGCATCCTGAACACCTGGACTCGCGCATTGTAGCTGTCCGCCACGAACAGCAAATCCGTGGCGGGATCGTACGCGACGCCGGCCGGCAGCCAGAATTCGCCCGGCGCCTGGCCGGGCCGGCCGATGCTGAGCAGCAGTTCGCCTTCAGCGGAGAAGAACTGCACGGCGTCGTGCAGCCCTTCGACGACGATCAGCCGCCCCTCGCGGTCGAGCGCCACCCCCTTGGGCTTGGCGAACTGCCCCGGCGCGTCGCCCAGTTCGCCGATCGTCCGCAACGGCGCGCCGTCGGGCGCGAACACCTGCACGCGGAAGTTCATCGAGTCGCAGACGGCGGTCCGGCCGTCCGCGCCGACGGCAATGTGCGTCGGGAAATTGAACTGGCCCGGCGCGTCGCCGCGCCCGCCGAATTCGCGCAGCGGACGGCCCGCCAGGTCGAAAACGCGGACCTGGTGCGCCGCCACGTCGGCGATCAACACCTCGCCGCGCGCCGGATGGACGGCGAGGCCGGCGGGCCGCGTCAGCGCGGGGGGGCCGGCAAACGTCCCTTGCGGCGCGCCGTCGCGGTCGAAGATCAGCACGCGGCCGAGCCGCGAATCGCTGACGAGGATCCGGCCGTCGGGCAGCGCCGCGACCCCCACCGGCGAGGGCAGGCCCCCTTCCAGCTCCGCCCCCAGCGCCACGTAGCGCCGGCGCGGGCCATCAAAAAAGTGGACGATGCAGCGCCCCGGATCGGTGACGAGCAGCCCGCCTGCGCCATGCAGCGCCACGGCGTACGGCCGGATCACGCCCGAGTCGGCCGGGCCGCTCAGCCAGCGGCCGATCGTCCGCAGCCCACCCCCTTCCTCGAACAGATCGCGGTGGCCGCGGATCTCGGCGACGAAACCGACGCGCGCCGGCAGGGGCGGACCCGGCCACGTCAGCTCCGGCCGCACCGCCGTCGGAAAGCCCGACCACGGCTGAACGGCGCACGCCGCAACCAGCGCGAGCAGCACGAGGACCATGCCGCACGCGCCTCGAATCCACGGCCTGGATGACCCTGCCACGGGGTCATGGGCATCGCCGCCCGCCATCCGCGCGCCGGATCTTTCGGCTTCTCCAGCCATCGGCCCTCGTCCCGCTAGAATTCCCGCGTCACCTGCAGGAAGACCTGCATCCGGTCGCGCTCGGACTCGAAGCGCTGGCGCTGCTCGACGCGAGCCCCCGCCTCCAGCTTCAGTTTGCGCCAGATCATCCCTACCTTCCCGGCGATCCCCACCAGCATCTCATCGCTCAAGCCCGACTCCTTGCGCGCGCGCGCCTCGATCTGCCAGAACCCCGACGGGCGGATCCGCCCGTCCAGGGTCAGGCCGCCGTAGACCACGTTCGTATAGGGATTGTCCAATCCTTCATCCCGGTAGTCGATCAGCAACGTGCCGGCATGCCAGCCCAGCCGGATGCCCCGGCCCAGCGGATGATGCCCCTCGATCTGGCTGCGAAGCTGGTCGTACGAACTGAAATTGGACTCGTAGCGTTCGAACTCCTCGGACCAGGTCAGCCAGCGCCAGCGGTATTGCAGCCCGGCCAGCCAGTCGGTGTATTCCAGGATGCTGAAGTCGTCCACGCGGGGCGCATCGCGGGCGGTCAGGTCCTGCCAGCGATAATAAACCGCCAACCCCTCCAGGAATCGCTCGAAGTCGTAGCGGACGTGGAAGATCTGATGGTCGGCCAGGTACTCCAGATCCGAGGTGAACTCGACGCTGTAATCGACCAGGACGGTTTCGCCGTCGTCGATATTGCCTGTCGCCAGCCGGCGGATTCCGAGCCGGTTGCCGCGCTCTTCCAGCTCGTAGTCGAACCCCTCGAGGTAGATGATCACGCCGGTGGCGTCGGTCACCTGCACCGAGCTGGCGATGATCGCCGGCTGCGAGAGAAACGTGAACGCGACGTCGTCGAGCGTCACCGCTTCATCAATCACGGGGCGGCGGTCGCTCAGGCCGGTGCGCGTCACGCGGTCCAGCGTCCGGCCGTATCCCGCCGTCAGATACCCCCACGGGGTCTGCTTGCGGTAGCCCAGCCGGCCGGTGACGCCGATCTCGGTCTCCTCCGACTCGTCGAATTCGATCCAGCGGCCGTGAATGTCCAGATGCGAATCCAGGCTGCGGTAGAGCCGGTGATCCAGGCCGGCCTCCAGCCGCCGCGTCAGCACGCTCGTCCGGCTGAATTCATTCTCCAGCAGGCTGGCCAGGTAATACGTGCTGAAATTGGGGGTGTGGCGCAGGTTCAGCCGCTCGTGCCACTGCATCGTCGCCAGCTCCTGGCTGCCGGTCTGGGTGAAGTAGCGCAGGATGCTGCTCAGGTAGCTCGTCCGGTCCTCGTTGAGGTAGATCGTGTTGAGCAGCGACAGATCATGCGACTGGAGTTCGGTTTCGCGCTCGATCGTAATGAGCGGATTTTCCGCCGTGAACGATTGCTGGTAATCCTGCAGGCGATAGCGCAGTTCGGTTTCCATCCGCCGCCCCAGGCGGTGGCGGACGACGTAATCGAGCAGCGTGTTGTCCGACTCCGAGTGGCTGTCGAATCCGAATTCCCGGAGCTTGGTCCGCGTCAGCGCCAGGTCCATCGGGAAGGGGTCCTTCTTCCAGTTGAAGACGACGCCGTAACGCTCCGATTCGACGATCTGCCGGTCCGTGAAGAGCTGGAGCACCGGCCGACGGTCGCGCCCGGCGAAGACCATCGCCGAAAACGGATGCTCCTTCAGAAAATGGAGATAGAGATCGTAGCCGCCGATGAACGAATTGGAGCGCGAACTTTCCTCGACCCCGCCGGCGAAGCCCCCCAGGCCGGAGTTTTCGATAAATTGCTGCATCATCCCGATCTCGAACCGGCTGCGAAATTCGAGAAACCGCGGGTGATACACATACCCGCCGATGCGCTGAATCAGGTACTCCTGGAACGCCCGGTTGCTGAGTTCCACCTCGTCGCCGCCGTCGCGCCGCTGCGTCTCGCTCAGGTAGTCGAACCGCAGCCCGAGTTCGCCGCCGCGTTCGGTGATGCGCAGCGGCGCGATCGGCGCATCGAGCGACGAGCGGCGCGTCTGGCCGTGCGCCGCCGCCATCCCCAGCATGAAGCCAATGATAAGCAGCCCCAGGCGGACAAGCCCGGCGCCGGCGGCGGGGGACGGTCTGGGGGGCACGGTCATGAGCGGATGCAGTCCTCCCAGCACGCCCCTCTCCGGCCGGCGCGTCGGGTTGAATCGCGGCGTCATCGGGTCGTCCTAGCGGGTCACCGCCGGCGGGGCGGGCGCGGCGTCCCCCGCCTGTTTCTCGGTCACGAGCCGGCGCAGCTCCTCCGCCCGCGCCGCGTGGGGCGAATCGGCGGGAACCGCCGCCAGGTCGGCCAGCGCGTCCTCCAGCCGGCCCAGCTCCAGAAGGATCGCGGCCCGCTCGACCCGCACCGCGTCGGTCACGTCCTCGGGTTTGAGCCGGTCGTAGTACTCCAGCGCGCGCTCCCACAGGCCGCGCGCGGCCAGCCGCCGCGCCATCTGCAGGTCCATGTTGGGCGGGGCGGCCGCCTGCGTCGCCGCCGCCGGCAGCTCCACCCCCAGCGCGGCCGCCAACGCCAGCCGCACGGCTTGTGCCATGCCCGGATCATACCCGGGATGCACGGCGGACACCAATCCATCGGCGCCCACGATCACCAAGGTCGGCGTGGCGATGATCCGGTAGGCGCCGTAGGCCGCATCGTCGCGGTCGAGCAGCAGCGGCCAGCCCGGTCCGATCCGCTCCCCGGCGGCGGCGATCTGGTCGTCGTTGCGCAGGCGCGAGAGGATCGCGCGCCGCGTCGCGCGCCGATCGATCTCCGGATGCTGCGCCAGGATGCCGTTGATCGCGGCGACCGCGGCCGACGTGTGCCGGTCGCCCGGCTTCGTGAACAGCAGCACGGCCACCCCCGTCCCCGGGGCGTCAAGCCGCAGCGTCTGGTCGTTCAGATCCTGCAGCTCGATCGACGGGGCGACCTCGCCCGGCTGGATCACTGCCCGCGCCGCCGCCGCCGGCAACAACGCTCCCAACCACAGCAACGCCGTCAGGCCGGCCCGCGCGCGAAGATCCATCCCGCGGCCTCGGCCACCAGGAAAGGACGCATCGGACATCAGGGACATCAGAGAGGGCAAGCCGCACCTCCGCCCGCGCGCGCGTTGGAATGGGATCATGCAGGTTCGAAGCGCCATCCTATTTTCTTTCACTTGAATCGTCCCTCGTCCCTCGTCCTCGTCCTCACTCGGAATTCTGTCTTTCCCCGGGATCGCTTAGATCGGTTCTACCGTCCCTACGGGACTCCGTCGCTTTGGGTATCCCAGTTCCCGCCACTGAAGTGGCGGGCTGAAGTCTGCCGTCCCTGACGGGACTGCCCTACTGATCAGGTCCGGCTAAGGTGTGGGTTGTTCGAATCGGCCGATCACCCGCCAATTTCCTCCCTAGTTGTGAATCGCAGATTCATGAGCAACTCGTAATCGCCCCCGAAGGCCAACTCCGAAACCCGGCTCTCGGCCCTCTTTCCTCGTCGTCGGCTCCCGAAATCCGTCCGTCCTTTCCTCCGCCGTCCCCACCCGCTCACTCCCGCGCCGCCACGTTCTGCACCGGACTTGCGCGATCGTACTTGTAAGGCACGTGGCAACCGGTCGAGCAACTCCCTCCCGTCTCCGTCTTCTCGAACTCCACCTGCATCCGCCAGCGGCCGAACGGCACCTCCTCGCGGATATGATTGGGCTGATTGGCGGCGTGCTCATGGTGGCACGCCCGGCACGAGCGGCCCTTCTCGCGATTCACATGCAGGTAGTGCAGGTTCTGCTCGCCGTTGCGGAAGCCGGTGGCCGCCGTCTTTTCCTCCAGGATGATCTGCTTGTCATGGCACGCGAAGCACAGGTCATACTTCTCCGACTCGAAGCTGGTGTAGAAGCTGTCGGGGAACGCCTTCTCCAGGATGTTGGGGTGGTCCGATCCGTGCGCCTGATGGCAGGCGATGCAGTTGTCCTCGCGCAGCGGCCCGTGCAGGAACCGCGCGTTGCCGATCTGCGCCTGGATGTTCTCGATCATCCCCCGCGCCCCCTCGATCGTCTCGTTATGGCACGAGAGGCACAACTCCATGTTGTGCGCCTTGAGCAACTGCTCCTGGCTCGAGACGTGCGCCTCGTGGCACGCCACGCACCCCTTCCCCTCGCTCATCGGTTCGTGCGGATGCTTGAACTGGCTCATCTGTTTCAGGAACGGCTCGTGGCACTTGCGGCAGAGATCCTGCCCCTCGGCCACCAGAAAGTACTCGCGGTTGCCGCCGTGCGCGTTATGGCAGCCGGCGCAATCCTGCTTGACCGGCGTATGCACCGACACGGCGTTCTCCAGCTCGGCCTGCACGTCGGTATGGCACGACTGGCAGAGCGTCGCGCGCGGCTCGACCAGCAGGTGCGCGTGCTCCGACTGGTGCGGCGTGTGGCAGACGAGGCACTCGCCGACGGCCACCGGCCCGTGCAGCATGCTCAGCCCCGCGCTCACGTCCGAATGGCACTGGTTGCAGCTTTCGGCGCCCAGCCCGCCCTTCACGAAATAGCGGTTGCCGCCGTTGTGCGGATCGTGGCAGACGGCGCAATCGGCCGCAAACGGCGCGTGCACAACCGCCTTCGGCTGCTCGGTCTCGTGGCACAGCAGGCAGACCGGCTCGCCCCCCGCCGGCTTCTCGAACACGTGCTGGTTGTTGACCGGCACGTGGCACGGCTGGCACTGCCCCATGTTGACCGGGCCGTGGAGAAACTGGCCCTGGTTGATGTCGGCGTGGCACTCGGCCGTGACGCACGACGGGCCGAGCTGGATCGGCGCTCCGTCCTGCGCCCGGCCCAGATGCGCCAGACCGCCGAGAACCGCGACAACCAGCGCCAGCCGCGGCGCGAGCCCCCGCCCGCGCCGCCGGTCGCTCCGCGCCCCGCGTTCTTGCTTCATCGCCATCCCCCGTCTCCCGCGCTGCATGATGATCACCACCTTTTCATCCGAAGATCTGGTCAAACTCCGTCGTGATCGCCAGCACGATCAGCGTCACGCCGAGCGCGAACGCCATCAGCCCGGCCACCGCCCCCAGCAGCCGCCACTTGAGCGCCACCGGCGGCACGAGCCGCCGCTCCAGTTCGCCCGACTGCACCAGCCGGGCGTATTCGTCCCCCCGTTCCTCCTTCATCTCCGACTCGGTCATCCGCCCGGTCAGCATCACCATGTCGATCGGGAACTTCTCCGGCCGGACATGCGTATTGAAGAAATGGACCAGGAAGATGACCGACGCGGCCAGCAGCGCCTCGATGCTGTGGACCACCATCGCGCAGTTGAGCACCCAGCCGGACAGCCAGCGCGTGAAAAACTCGGGCAGCCACAGCATCAGCCCGGTGCCGCCGATCACGATCACCCCCCAGATCTCGCCCCAGTAATCGAACTTTTCGAAATAGGCCCAGCGGTCGAACTTCGGCCGCGGCCCCAGCCACAGGAACCAGCGGACCATCGCGATGAAGTCCTTCAGATCCCGCAGCGAGAAGACCATCGAATCGGGGCCGAACAGGTAGCGCCGGCGCGGCCGCGGGCAGTGTTTCCAGAAGAAGATGACGAGGAATGCGACGTGCACGCCGACGTAGGCGAACGTGATCAGCGCGAACGCGCGGTGCAGCAGCCCCATCATCGGGATGCCGCCGAACAGCCGCGTGATCCCCAGCGCCCACTCCGTATGACTGTACTTGAGCGGGAAACCCGTCAGCACCAGCCCCATGAAGCTGATGATGATCAGCGCGTGGGTGATGCGGTGGACCGGATTGAACCGCATCACCCAGCGCTCCTCGTGCATCACGCCGTGGAAACCGCGCGGATGGCGCAGGCGTTCCACGAGCGTGCGCTGAAACCAGAGCAGCCCGTGCGGAATGAACACGGCCAGCGTGCCCAGCAGCAGCGTCGTCATCACCAGCCACGTCCAGAACACCTCCGGATTGGCCGCACGGTCGCGCAGGTCGACGTGCGGGTCGAACTGAATGAAGTTGGCGTTGACCCCCTCGTGGCAGGCGCCGCAGGTCGCCACCAGATTGGCCTCGGCCACGCGCGAGGCGGGGTCCTCCGGCGGCAGGATGTCGTGCGCGCCGTGGCAGCTCGAACAGACCGCCGCCTCGGCGTAACCCAGATGCGCCGCCTTGCCGTGGTAGCTGGTCAGGTAGCTCCGGCCCAGGTCGATGTGGCAGTGCGAGCATTCGTTGATCACGCCGAGCAGAAAATGATCGGCCACCGCCTCGACGCCGTGGCTGCCGTGGCAACTGGTGCAGGTGGCCGCCGTCTCATCGCCTTCCAGCAGATGGCGGCCATGCACGCTGCCGTAGTAGACCTCGGCGATCCCCTCGTGGCAGCGGCTGCACGTTTGCGGCACGTTGCGCGGATGCATCAGGCTGGCGGGATCCGCCGCCGGCAGCACGCCGTGCGCGCCGTGGCAATCCACGCAGGTCGCCGAGATCGACAACCCTTTCTCGAACAGCGCCCGGCCGTGGACGTTCTCGCGGTAGGTGGCCGCCGGGTGCGCCTCGGCGTCGTCGCCGTCGCGGTGGCACTCCATGCAGGCCAGCGTTTCGCGCACGGCGGCGGCGTGCGTCCGCGGCTCGCCGAACGCCTGGATCTCGTGCGCCGGGCCATGGCAGTCGGTGCAGGTGGGACGGGCGCGGCCCTGTTGCGCCGCGCCGCCGTGCGCACTCGCCCGCAGCGCGTCTTCTACCTCGGAATGGCAATCGCCGCAGGCGATCTCCGGCAGCCGCTGGTCGTGGGGCAGCCGGTCGCCGGTCTGGTGGCAATCGGTGCAGCTCAGGCCGGCGTGGACCGACCCGGCGAAGATCGCGGCCGGCGTGTAGAGTTCGTCGATCGCCTCCTCCGCGCGCAGCACCGGCTGGCCGTCGGGGTGACGCACCATCGCGGCCAGCGCCTCCGGCCGCGCATCGGCGATCCATGCCTCGCCATGGCACTTCAGGCACTGGCTGTCGGCCATCCCCGCCCCCGCGCGCTCGCCCCCCCCCGCCAGGCCGATCAGCCCCAGGCAGAGCGCCACCGCGCGGCGGATGGGAGCGGATCGCAACGTCATCTCTCAGTCCCCCTCACGTTCGTCCCTCGGCTCTCGTCCCTCGTCCCTGGCTCTCGAAAATTCCGCATAAGACCGCGCTTTATGGCTCGCTCCCCCGCCTAATACATCCGGTGCGGGTCATGGCACACGGTGCACGCCTCCACTTCCGTCTCGCTGTGATATTCGCTCGGCCGGCTCAAGTCCTCCTTGTGGCAGTCCAGGCACAGCTCGGGCAGCGGCTTGTCGAGCAGGTGCGGGTAGGGCGATTCGTGCGCCCGGTGGCACGGGATGCACGTCCCCAGGTTGATCGGTCCATGGTTCCACCCCTCGCGCTCGCGCTGCTCCTGGTGGCAGCGGTCGCACAACGCGGCATCCTTGCCCCGCGGCGCCAGCCCGCTGGTCGGGTCGTGGCACGTGTTGCACTGGCGCTGGAAAACCGGCGCATGAACCGAGCCGACCGGCGGCGCCGCCGGCGCCGATAGCGCCTCGGCCGGCTCGGGGTGGAACAGCGGACTGAGTCCGTCCGCCGCGCCGGCCGGCGCGCCCGCCTCCCCCGCGCCGGGCACGCCGTCGAAAAAAAACGACAGCACCTCCTGCCGCCGCGGCGGCGCGCACGACGCCAACAGCAGGGCCAGCCCCGCCAGCGCCAGGCGGGACGACGCCAGGCGGGGGAGCGCCCGGTTCATGGCGCCGGCGCATCGTCGGATGCCACCGCGAAAAAATTCACCATCCCGTCGCCCTTCTGGCTGACGACGATCACCAGCCACTCCGGGACGAATCCGGCGGCGAGCCGTTCGCGCAGCCAGGGCGCCTCCGGCCAGGGCATCACGCTCAACCCGGCCGGCAGGTCCAGATGGCCGCGCGTGGGACCCGGCCCGCCGAAAAACAGCAGCAAGCGCCCCTCGGGATCAAAGATCTGCACGTTGGCGAAGCGCGAATCGGCCACATACAGCCGCCCGTCGCCATCGAGGCCCAGGCCCTTGGGCCAGGCGAAATTCCCCAGCGCCGTGCCGTGCCCCCCCACCGTCGCGAGGAATTCCCCCTCCGGCGTCAGTTTTTGAACCCGGAAATTCCCCGTGTCGGTCACATACAGGTTGCCGTCGGGACCCAGCGCCACCTGCGACGGCAGGTAGAATTCCCCCTTCCCGTTGCCCTTGGAACCGAACTGGCGCACGAGCGCGCCGCTGGCCGCGTCCCACACCTCAATCTGATGATCCTTGATGTCGCAGACGTAGAGCAGCCCGCCGGCCGGCGCCATGTCGACCGGTTCGGCCTCGCCCGGCCTCCCCACCGCCCGCACAAAGGCGCCGCGCGCATCATAAACCAGCACGGCCTGGCGCTTCTTGTCCGCCACGTAGAGGTTGCCCTGCTCGTCGAATTCCAGGTTGTTCGCCTGCTGCAGCTTGCCGTTGCCCGCGTCGCCCGGCAGCAGGCCCGCTTCGCCGGTCAGCAGGTTGTAGATGATGACGGTGTTGAGGACCGAGTCGCAGACATACAGTTTGCCGTCGCGCAGCGCCGCCGCCAACGGCTTGACCAAGGGGTACTTGAGCGGCGGCGGCCCCAGAATGAAATCGGCGAACCCGCTGCGCGGCCGCGGCAGATCCAGCGGCGAGGAGACCGAACCGAGAAACTGCACGCGCGCCGGCAGAGGCGGCGGCGGAAAGAAGAGCGGCCCCGGCGCCGGCTCGACCCGCGGCGCCCGCGCGCAGCCCGCCAGGCTCAGCAACAGCGCCAGCGCCGGCAGGAGGCGGGGCCGGAGTCGGAGAGTGGAGAGTCGTGGGATCATGGGGCCGCCCCGGGAATAAGCGATGTCGCCATCTCGAATTCTATACAATAACCATACCAAAAGATCCATACATCTTTAAATAGCTGTGTGTCAGGATTTTTCGCTCCCCTCGTCCCCGCCCTCGCCCCCAAAGGCATACCAATAGATTCGGCTCTCGGCTCTCGGCTCTCGGCTCTCGTCCTCGGCTCGCAATCCCCCTCCTCCACCCCGTTCAACGCAGCGGGGCCGGGATGCCGGCTTTCATCCAAGCCGTTCCATCCCGGCCCCTGGCTTCCCATCATCCACCCGAAACGCCGCCCCGCGCCCGCCGGCGCCGAACCCGGATCACTTATTGTGACACGTCAGGCACAGTTGGCTCTGAACCTGGGTCACGGTCAGCAGGTGATCGTTGACCGCCGCCGCCGCCGGGCCATTGTGCACGTCGTGGCACGAAGCGCACTCCAGTTGATTGTTGAACAGCAGATCCTGGGCGATCGTCCCGCCCATCCCCGACGGCGCCGACGAGGGGAGGAACAACTCGCCATCCTGCACCGCCAGCGAGTCGTCGTAGGTGAACGACACGGGGTGATCGTTGGTCAGCTCGTCGGCGCCGATGGCCGCGTCGCCCCCCAGGAAAATGACGCCGGTGCGGTCGCCGTAGGAGTCCACCGCGATCGTCCCGTCGTGACAGCTCAGGCACAGCCGCGAGGCGCCCGCCGGCTGACCCGGCGTCGCGTCGAGCGACGGGCTGTTGTAGACCTGGTAGTTCTTCGTCGTCACGTCGTGATTCCACAGCGGGGCGTCGGTCACCGTCGTGTCGGCATTGTGCGTCGTATGGCAGAAAATGCAGATCTGCTGCTCGGGGTCGACGCCGGAGAAATCGTGCGCCGAACCGCGGATCGTCGCCGGGGCCGGCTGCACGCTGAGCAGCACCACGGCGATCGCCGCCGCCAGCAGCAGCCCCGTGATCATCCGCCGCGGCCGGCCGGCCGGGCGCCGCCTCTGTCCCTTGCGCAGTGGCTTCATGGTTGGCAAGGCCTTTCTTTCGAATTGGATGATGGGCGGAAAGCGAGCGGCGCCCTCCGCGTTCACACCTCGCTCGCCGGCAGGCGCAGCAGGCTCTGCACCACCTCCCGGAACTCGCTCTCGCAGAAATCCTGCGAGAAATAGTAGCGGACGCCGAGCGACAGGATGCGCGCCCCGAAGTCGCGCGTGAACGCGCGCGTCAGCACGATCAGCGGCGCGTCCAGCCGCCCGCGCCGCAGCGCCTCAATCACCCGCGCCCCCTGCTCCATGTCCTCGTCCACGTCCAGCACCACCAGTTGCGGCCGTGGTTTCGGCCGGGCACTCCCCCGCGGGTCCTCCAGCACCCGTTCCCGCCGGACCACCTCGGCCGGCAGCGGCCGCAACAGGCGTTCGATCCGCTGGTGAACCGTCCGGTGGGGCGTGATAATCCATACCACCGGACCCCGGGCTGCATGGCCGGCCGACGCACTTGACTGATGGACCCTGTTGTCCGGCGAGGCCATGCAGCCCATCCCTCTTGTGCCCGCGGTCAGCGGTAATCCGCCCACCCCGAGGCGCTGTTCTGTTGCACCGGCCCGCGCAGCGCCATGGCCGGATAGTCGTTGCTGATCGGACGGCCGTAGACGCCGAAGTACGCGCGCTGGAGCAACTGCACCGCGTAGGCCGTGTTGTGCACCCCCAGGCTGCCGTCGAGCACAACGAAGTTGTAGTTGTAGAGCGCCGCCCGCTGGTCGTTCGTCAACAGGTTGAAGCCAGCCGCGTCGATGTTGATCTTTTCGAACGGCCCCTCCTCGCTCACACCGGGGAACTCCAGCAACCCCGGTCGCAGCAACGCCAGCAGGCCCCGCACTTCGCTCTGGATCCCCTCGCGCTCGCCGTCGCCGTCGTAGTCGCCCCGCGCCCGCCGGTCGTACGTGTCCAGAGCCTCGTGGCAGCCCGAACAGGCGTTGACCGCATTGGTCGTATCGTCGGCGGGGTCCGCCGTGCCCATCGTGTCGCGCATCGCGAAGGAGTGCGCCCCCACCGCCGGCGGCGTGATCACGCCCGGGCCGCTCTCGGTCGGCTCGGCCATGTGGCAGGCCACGCACGTGTCTTCCACGACCCGGATGTGCGCCGAGCTGGCGTTGAACGGCAGGCCGAAGTCCCAACCGTTGATCCCCATCAGCATGTCGCCCTGCGTCCCGTAGTGCGCGCCGCGCGAGCTCCCCAGCACCGTGCCGGCCAGGTTGCTGACGCGCGAATTGTGGCAGCGCATGCACAGCCCGCCCATGCCGACCATGCTCCCTGCCACCGCGCTGGTCTGCTGGCCCGAAGGGAACGTCATGTCGCCCGTCAGCCGCAACTGATGTGGATTCTCGCTGTAATGCGGGTCGTGGCACGCTGCGCAGGTGATCCCGTGGAACGCCTGCCCCAGCGCCGGCGTCTCGTTGTTCACCATCTTCTGGACGAACCCCTCGCCGGTGTGGCACGGCAGGCAGGTGGCGTTGTCCTGCACGTGCCCCTCGCCCGCTTCTTGCGTGATCGGATGCTGCGACTGACTCCACTGGTAGAAGCCCTGCTGGAATCCGGTGGCCGAATCATGGCACTGGGCGCACTGCTCGTAGCCCAGGTCGGCGCCGGCAATGCCCTTGCCCTCCTCGCCGAGCCGGCTGGGATGCTGCGAGCCGGCCCCATGGCAGCTCTCGCACTGGATCGACGACATGTCCTGCAGCGCGGCGGGCAGCTCGGGGAAGTTGTCCACGCCCTGCTCGGCCGCCGCGTGAACCAGCGCCGGGATCTGCGCCACGTCGTAACCGATTTCGAACGCCACATCGTCGAACCCATGGTTGACCGCCGCCGCGTTCTGGTTCCAGCCGACGGTGTGACACGGCAGGCACGAGACGTCGTAATGCGCGCCGCGTTCCCCCTTCAGCCGAAGCTGGAGCGCCTGGGCGTGGTTGGACTTGATCCATTCGGGCGCGACGTTCAATTCCGGCTTGGCGTTGTTGCCCCCGTGGCAGAACCCGGCGCCGCACTCGGGCGCCCGCGGCGCCGGCGGGTTGTGCGTATCGAACAGGCCCGCTCCCGCCCAGTTGGCCGCCAGGATCCGCCGCTCGTCGGGTTGGAGCGCCTGCCCGCCGCCGTCGGTCGACGTCAGCCGAACGACGTATGGGCCGACCTTGTCAGGCCGGAACGTGACCAGCTTGCCGCTGGTTGCGCTCAACTGGGCTGTGCTGTCCGCCGGGCGGCTGACGATCGACCAGCTGAACGTCAACCCGTCCTCGGCGGTGTGCGCCTCGAGATAAACTTTGTTCCCCACGCCGACGACATCCAGCCCCGAGGCGACTTCATCGTAGACGTCGTCCGGCGCGATGGCGACCTGCCGGGGCGTAACACCAACCACATCAATCACGGGCGGTCCGGCCGCGTGCTGCGCCCCGACCGGCAGGCCCGCGGCCGTCAGCGCCGCGACCAGACAGATCCCGACAAATTTGAAATGACTCGCTGCGAGTGGCCCGGCAGGCTTCATCAGGCTCTCTCCCCTCTCAAAAGGTCGTCCCGCGTCCTGGTCTTCGTGCTCGTCCTCGGTCGTTCTTCTCTTCCAGCAGCACTTCAAGGCGGTCCGGCCCGGTCGAGGATGATCATGCAGGATGCGTCGGGTCGGAGACCGCCGCCCGAACGGCACGCAACAACCGCGCCTGTTTAGGTTAATCATATCTTAATGATTGAAATATGGCCGTTTTTCCGCCTGTTTTTCCGCTCCGCTCCCTTCTTCCTCCCTCCCGGCCGATCCCTCCCGAACGGCGCGCTGTGACACGTTTGCCTCAGGCCGGGTGCTGCCGGCGCAGCTCCGCCAGGTTGATCCGGTGGCGATGAATCATCCGATACAGCGTCCGGCGATGGCACCCCGCCACCGTCGCCGCCCGCGAGATATTGAACCGCTGGTCGATCAGGAGCGACACCAGATAGTCCCGCTCGAAATGATCGACCAGCTCGGTCTTGCGCGAGAACAGGCTGGCCTCGTCCCCCTCGCGGGCGGCCCGTTCCGCCGCGCGCAGCGGCTCGAACTCCTCGGGCAGATGCTCCGGCCCGATCGCCCCCTCGCCCGCCATCGTCGCGGCGTGCTCCACGACGTTCTGCAGTTGGCGCACGTTGCCCGGCCAATCGTAAGCCTTGAGCAGCTCCAGCGCGCGCGGCGTGATCGCATCGACCGCCAGGCGGTTGTCGCGCGCGAACTGGCTCAGGAAATGCCGCGCCAGCAGCGGCACGTCCTCCAGCCGCTCGCGCAGCGGCGGCAGCCGCAGCGTCACGACGTTCAACCGGTAATACAGATCGCTGCGGAACGTCTTCTCGGCCAGCGCCTGCGCCAGGTCGCGATTGGTCGCCGCGATCACCCGCACGTCCACCTCGATCTGCTCGCGCCCGCCGATCGGGCGGAACCGGCGCTCCTGCAACACGCGCAGCAGCTTCGCCTGCAGCGCCAGCGGCATCTCGCCGATCTCGTCCAGCAGCAGCGTCCCCTTGTGCGCGAACTCGAACAGGCCCATCTTGTCCGAGTGCGCGCCGGTGAACGCCCCCTTCCGGTAGCCGAACAGCTCGCTCTCGAGCAGGTTCTCCGGCAGGCTGGCGCAATCGGCCGGCACCAGGATCTCCTGGCTGCGCGGGCTGAGCCGGTGGATCAGCCGCGCGAAGACCTCCTTGCCTGTACCGCTTTCGCCCTGGATCAGCACGTTGACGTCGGTGCGCGAGACCTTGCGCGCCAGCGTGATCACCTTCTCGATCGCCGGGCTGATCCCGATGATCTCGCGGCGCCAGCCCTCGTTGCCCGCCGGCGGCGGCCCCGACGCCCCCGGCTCGTCGCTCTGCTCGATCAACCGGCGGCTCAACGCCGTCTGGATCTTGCCCAGCAGTTCCTCGATCGAAAACGGCTTGGTCAGGTAATCAGTCGCATGGCGCTTCATCGCCTCCACCGCGCTCTCGATCGACCCGTGCGCCGTCAGCAGGATCACCGGCAGCGTCGGATCGAACTGCCGCACCCGGTCCAGCACCTCCATCCCCGAGCCATGCGGCATCACCAGATCGGTCAGCACCAGGTCGGGCTGGTACTCACTGAGCAGCGGCTCCAGCCGCCGCGGGTCGGATTCGAGCCGACAATCGTGCCCGGCCCGCTCCAGCATCCGCCGGTAGTTGGTCAGCATGTCGACTTCGTCGTCGATCACCAGGATCCGGCTCGGCGAGCCCAGCGTCGCCCCGCTCATGGCACGGCCCCCTCGTGGATGCAGAACGACAGCACGATCGTCGTCCCCGCTCCCGGCCGGCTCTCCACCCGGATCCGGCCGCCATGATGCATCATGATCCGCTGGCACACGGCCAGGCCCAGCCCCGTCCCCCCGCGCTCCGCTTTCGTGGTGTAAAACGGCGAAAACACGCGCTGCTGGTCCTCCGGCGCGATCCCGTGGCCGCTGTCGCGAACGTGCAATTCCAGCACGTCGGCCTCTCCCTCGGCAACCCTCGTCTCCAGCCGCAGCACGCCCCCGTCGGGCATCGCGTCGCGCGCGTTGATGATCAGGTTGAGCAGCACCTGCTGGATCTGGAGCGGGTCGGCGAACACCGTCGGCAGGCCGGTCGGGACCTCGTTCTCCACCCGGATCCGCGCCCGCTCCAGCGTCGTCGTCGCCATCGCCAGCGCCTCGCGCACGCTCGTCGCCAGATCCAGCGCCCGCGGGCTGGGCGGCGCCGGCCGCGCCAGCGTCAGCACGTCCTTCAGCACCGTGCTCATCCGCTGGGCGTGCTGGCGCATCACCTCCAGATCTTCACCGATCTCGCGCAGCGTCAGACTTTCCAGCTCCAGCGCCAGGCAGTCCAACCGCCCGATGATCACGCTCAGCGGCGTCTTGACCTCGTGCGCCAGGCCGAGCATCAGCTCGCCCACCGTCGCCAGCTTGTCGGCCTGCTGCACGTGCTGCTGCGCCTCGAGCGCCTCCTGGTGCTTCAGATTAAGCAGCGACAGCAGCCGGTTGAAATTCTCCCCCACACGCGTCAACGGATCCGGGCAGGCCAGCAGGTAGACCTTGCACTGGTCGCAATAGCGGAATTTCCCCAGCGGGTTCTGAACTTCCATCCCCTTGTGGCACAGCGTGTTGTCCACATCCCAGCAACGCGGGTTTTCCTCGTTCGCGTAAGCCGGGCAGGTCTCCCGTTCGCACTGCTTGATCTCGTGGCACGGCTGCAGGTTCGGGTTGGTCAGCCGCAGGCGCAGCGCATGGGCCCCCTCCTCGCCCGAGAGGACCGCCGCCACGTGATCGATCAGCTCGGCCAGTTCTTCGTCCAGCGTCTTGAGCCGTTCGTCAAAGCAGATCCGGCTGTTGACGCGGTCGATTTCCTCCACGACCAGCTCGAACTCGCCCGCGTCGGACTCCAGCGGCCACGCCCGCAGCCGAAAACAGGTCCCGGCCGGCGCATCGGGCCCGGCGGGAACATAGAACCGTTCGGCCGGCTGGCCGTGCTCCAGGACGCGCTGGACCGGCCAGGCATTGCGTTCCGGCCCCGGCGGCGGAACCGTAACCCCGGCGCCGGTCGGGCCGGTAAAGAGCGGGAATTCCGCGGCGCGGTCGGGACAGTTGTCCCACAGCACCTCCAGGCGGCGGTTAAACATGCGCACCGCCCGGGGCTGCTGGCGCAGGTAGGCCATCAGCGTCGCCGGGAGCGTCGAGGGGAGGGGCGGTGCTTCGGGAGGGGTCATCGCGGCGCGTTCAATAGATATTCATATCTACAAATCATATGTCCCCGCCCGACCGCTTGCAAGCCCGTTCTTGCCCCCCGTCACGAGTCGTCCCTCGTCCTCGTGATCGCCCCCCAACGGCCCGCCTCGGAATTCGGCTCCCGGCTCTCGTCCCTCATCCTCGGCTCTCGAAAACCCGCGATTCCTTCCCCGCGTCCCACAACCTGTCTCCGCGTAGACCATTTTCTGCTGGTTCAGAAACCGGCTCCTTTCGGCGCTCCCCTCAGCCGGGCCGGCGAAGATCCTTATCGCAACTGGAAGCCCCGCGGCGAGACGCCAGGACGCCGGGAATCAAATCTCCAGCAGGCCCTGCCGCAACGGCGCCCTGCCCCGCTCCCGGCGGGCATAGCGCGGGTGCACCGACACCTCCGCCGGATCCATCCGCCGCAGCTTGACCCCCGCCTCCTGAAACAGCCGCGCCGTCACGTCGTCCATCGCGTAGACGTCGCGGTAGACCACCTCCGCGATGCCGGCATTGATGATCGACTTGGCGCAGTAGGAGCAAGGGCACAACGTGCAGTAGAGCGTCGCCCCGCGGATCCGCACGCCGTGCGCCGCCGCCTGGATCAGCGCGTTCTCCTCGGCGTGGACCCCCAGGCAGGCCTCCAGCGAGCCCCCCGAATCGGCCACCGACGACCCTCGCGGGCAGCCCCCGTCGCAGCAGTTGGTGATCCCCTTGGGCGTGCCGTTGTAGCCGGTCGACAGGATCTGGCGCTCCAGCACGATGACCGCCCCGACGCGCCGCTTGACGCAGTTGCCGCGCATCGCCGCCACCTCGGCCATCATCATGAAATACTCATCCCACGACGGCCGCGGCAGGAAGTACTCGAACAGCGCCCGGCCGAGGAATTTGACGACCCGCTCGCGGAATTCCTCCAGCGTGGCGTTGTTCTCGATCCGATCGTCGGCCAGTTCACGGCAGGCGGCCAGCGCCTGCGCCGCCGGATCGCCTCCCTCGGGGCGCATCTGCTGATCTTCCGCCGCCGCGAAGTCCTCGAACGTCGGCGGGTCCCCCTCGCGCCCCCGGCTGAGCGAGCGCTCGAACCGCAGCCGCTGGTCGGCCTCGACGAAGACCATCACGAAATCGGGGCGTTGGCGCAGATTGGCGATCTCCGCCGGGTGGCGGATCGACGTGACGACCCAGTTGCGGGCGTAATCCATCCGCTCCAGCGCGCGCGCGGCCAACACGCCCGGGCCGGCTTCGCGCCGCAGTTCGTTGCCCACGCGCGTCAGATTGGCGATCGTGATCGCCTCGCCGCGCTCGCGCAGCTCCTCGCGCAGCATGTCCGACAGCGAGATGTGCTCGAACCCCTTGGCCTGCAGCACCGCCGCCAGGGTATCCTTGCCCGAGCAGAAAAAACCGGTCACGCCGACGATCATGTTGCCCTCCGCTGCGCACGCTGGATCCGGCCGGGAAGGCGCGGCGCACCGCTTGCTCCGCCCCGGCCAGCCCCCAAGTCTAAGCCGCGCCGGCGCGAAATTCGAACGCGAAAAACCCGCTCGGGCGATTAACAAGCCATGGCGAGGACCGTACGGACGGATCTCAGTCCCAGAAGGAACAAGTAGGGAATACTTCACGAACCGAAAGACTGGCGATAGATATCCTTTCGATCCCCAATCGCAATGACCAGGATCAGTAATCGGTCATCACGAATCTCGTAGATGATGCGGTAGGTCCCAACCCGGACTCTCCAAGCATCTCGACCGATGAGCTTCTTGCAGCCAGAAGGGCGCGGGCATTCGGCGAGTTGGTAAATAGCCTCGATGATGCGCTTCTGATTCTCTCGATCGATCCTCGCCAATCGCTATTGAGCCGAGCGAAGGATTTCAATCTGATACGCGGTCACTCAACCCGCCCCTGGCGAATCTCGCGCACGGCCTGATCAAACGGCAACGCATCCTGAGCCTGGTTCCGGGCTTCGTCATAGGCGCGGAGATCTTCAAGGTCCTCCAGCGCCTCCAGAATTCGCTCCCACTCGGCCAGCGGCAGCAGAACGGCCTTGGGGCGGCGCTGCGCATCAACCACGTATTCCGGATGCAGATCGACCATGTTTCACCTCGCTCTGAATTATCCCACAGGGCCGATCTTTTGCGCAACGGACGCGCATCCGACCCACCCGACCGCGAGGCGCCCTGATCGATCACGCCGAAAACATCGCGGCGGATCATCTTGGCAGCCTCCGCGCCAGCCGATGCCAGCCCAAGCCGGCGGCGATCAGCAGCAGACCGCTCAGCCAGATCCGCTGTTCAACCCAGAACGCCAGGAACAGGCAGCCCGCCAGTCCGGCCGCGGCCATCCAGCGCGGGAACAGCCGCGCCGGCGGCGGCAGCGCCAGCGCCGCGGCGTTCGTGATCGCATAGTAGATCAGCACCGTGAACGCGCTGAACGACCAGGTGGTCCGGACGCTGCCGATCAGCGTCAGCCCCGCGATCAGCCCGCCGACGGCGATGACGGCGGCGACGGGCGTGGCGCCGGACCGATCCAGCCGCGCCAGCGCGCGAGGCGCGTCGCCCCGCCGCCCCATCGCCAGCAGCACCCGCGACAACCCCAGCAGCAGATTGAGCAGCACGCCGAGCATCGCCGTCGCCGCGCCGACGGCGACCAGCGCCGGCAGCAGCGGGATGCCGAACCGGCGCGCCGCCAGCGCGAGCGGCGCCGCCTCGCCCGCCGCCGCCCGCTGGAGAAACGCCGAACCGACCGAACCGACGCCCGCCGCCGCCACGCCGACGTAAATCACGCCGGCGACAAGCAGCGTTGCGATGATCGCCCGCGGGATGGTCCGCTGGGGATCGGCGACTTCCTCCGCCAGCGTGGCGATGCGGCCGTAGCCGGTGTAGGCCACGAACATCAGCGCGCAGGCGTGCAGCAGATTGGCCGCGACCTCGCCGGCGCCGTCGCCCGCGAAGAAGGGAGTGTAGAATTCCGTCCCGCCCCGGGCCGCCTGCACTCCCAGGCCCGCGAGGGTGAACGCGATGAGCGACAGCAGCGTGATCGCCACGATCGCGATGTTCAGTCGGCTCGACCGGCGCATGCCCGAGAGGACGACGCCGGTCAGCAGCGCGACCGTCACGCAGGCGACCACGGGTCTTCCGCCCGCGAACAGGCCGGTCGACGCGGTCAAGTAGCCGGCAAAGCCGAGTGCGGCCGTCGCCGCCGAGGCCGACTTGGCCAGCACGAACATCCAGCCGGCCGTGAAGCCCAGCGACGGCCGCAGGAATTCGTAGCCGTATTCGTAGGTGCCGCCGCTGACCGGATGCGCGGCGGCGAGCTGCGCCGACGACAGCGCGTTGAACGCCGCCAGCACCGCCGCCAGCGCCAGGGCGACGATCACCGCCGGACCGGCGATCCCCGCCGCCAGGCCGATGCTGACGAAGATCCCGGTCCCCAGGATCGACCCCAGTCCCATCATCACGGCGTCCATCAGCCCGAGTTCGCGCCTGAGCATCCCGGCCCCTCCATCCCAATTCGTCCCTCGTCCTCGTGCCCGCCCTCGTGCCCGCCCTCAACGGCCCATCCCAAAATCCGTCTCTCGAAAATCCCCAAGATCCGGCCTTGGAACACCGCCGGTTTAACGTTAGGCTGCTCCTACCCCATCCTCCTCGGCCAACGGGGAGGCCGCAACCCCCACCGACGAGCGATCGGATGAAGCCGGATCGACCGCTGCGCGTCCTGCGCGTCATTACCTGGCTGCCGGTCGGCGGCATCGAACGCCGGCTGGTCGCCACGCTGCCGCGCTTCGACCGCGAACGGTTTGAGCTGTCGCTCGTCTGCATCCGCGAGCGCGGGGCGCTGGCCGACGAGCTCGAAGCCGCCGGCATCCGCGTCGACTGTATCCCCTTCCGTAAGCGGTGGGATCCGCGCGCCCTGCGCCAACTGACCGACCTGATGCGCGAGCGCCGAATCGATATCGTTCACAGCCACATGTACCGGAGCAATGTGCCGGCGACGGCGGCGGCGCGCCGCGCCCGCACCCCGGTCGTCTGGGCCCAGGTCCACAACGTCGGCACCTGGGAGACGCGCCGCCAGGTCTGGATCGATCGCTGGCTCTGCCGCTGGCGCACCGGCGTGATCGCCGTCAGCGAGAAAGTCCGCCGCGACGTAATGGCCACGCTGAACCTCCCCCCCGAACGCGTGCCGGTCGTCTACAACGGCGTCGATCTGGCGCGGTTCGCCGCCGCGCGCCCCCGGCGGCCCGCCGTGCGCGCCCGCGAGCAGGTCGGCGAGCACGACGTGGTCTTCCTCTTCGCCGCCAGGCTGGTCGAACAGAAGCGCGCGACCGACCTGCTGACGGCCTTCGCCGACTTGCAGCAACAGCCGGGGGGCGAGCGCCTGCGCGCGTGGATCGTCGGCGACGGCCCGCTGCGCGAACAACTGGAACGGCAGGCCGAAGCCCTGCCCCAACCGGCGGCGGTGCGGTTCTTCGGCCGGCGGACCGACGTGGAGGACTTTTACGCCGCCGCGGACATCTTCGTTCTGCCCTCGACCCGCGAGGGATTCTCCAACGCCCTGGTGGAGGCGATGGCGACCGGCGCGGCGGTCATCGCCACCGATGTCGGCGGCAACGCCGAGGCCGTCCGCGACGGCCAGGACGGCCTGATCGTCCCCCCCTTGCGGGTCGACGCCCTGCGCGACGCGATGGCACGCCTCGCGGGCGACGCGGCGCTCCGCCGCCGGCTGGCCGATGCGGCCGCCGCGCGCGCCCGCCGCTTCAGCCTGGAGGCGATGGTGACCCAACTCGAAGAGCTGTATGCGGAGTCGTATCGGCGGGCCGTCGCGCCCCACGCCTGACGCGCCGGCCAGATGAATCCTGGAGCACGGCCGGACCCGCGGGCGCGTCCCGCCGGCCCCGCCCCCCGCGATCATGCCGTATCGCCTGCTTGCCGACGCGATGCTCCTCCTGCATCTGGCGATCGTTGCGTTCAACGTGCTCGGTCTGATCCTGATCTGGGTCGGCCGCTGGCGCGGCTGGGGCTGGATTCGCCACCCCGGATTCCGCTGGCCGCATCTGCTGGTCGTGGCGTTCGTGGCGCTGCTCCCCTGCCTGGGCCAGATCTGCCCGTTGACGGTCTGGGAATGGGAGCTGCGCCGCCTGGCCGGCAGTGCGGCCCCCGCGCCACCGGGCCTGATCGAGCGCCTCGTGCAGGCCGTCCTGTATTACGATCTGCCGCCGTCGGCGTTTCTCGTCGGCTACGGAATCTTCTTCCTGCTCGTCCTGGGGACGTGGTTCCGGATTCCCCCGAAGCGCCCGCCCGGCCCGACGTGATCTCGGGCCCGTCAGAACGGCAGATCGGGAGTCTCGTCGTCCAGCCGGCGCAACCCGCCGAACTGTTCGACCACTTCCAGTTCCAACCCGGCGTCGAAGCGCACCGACAGTTTGCGCTTCGCGCCGCTCCCCTTGATCGCGACCACCTCGCCGGCCCCCAGCCGGCTGTGGCTGACGCGGCTGCCGACGGGAAACGGCGCATCCTCATCGACTACCGGCGCCGCCTCGGCGGCCGGTTCATGCAGGGCCGGTTGCCGCACCCGCTCGCGCCGGCCGGCGCCCGCCGGGGCGTGCGACGCCGTCGCCAGCCGGCTGCGCTGCTCGCTCCAGCTCCGCCGCGCCTCGGCCAGCGAGCGCACCAGCTCGCGCGGAACTTCGCTCAGGAAGAGCGACGGAGGATTGTAGGCGGGACGGCCGTAGAGCCGCCGCTCGTCGGCCCGGCTCAGGAAGAGCAGATCCCGGGCGCGCGTGATCCCGACATAGAACAGCCGCCGCTCCTCCTCGAAATGCCCCTGGTCGACGACGGCGCGCTTGCTCGGGAAGATCGGATCCTCCATCCCGACCAGGAACACGACGCGGAACTCCAACCCCTTGGCGCAGTGCAGCGTCATCAGCGAAACGGCCGGCTCGTCCGACATGTCGTCCTGGGCATTGATCAGCGCCACGCGCTCGAGGAAATCGGCAAGCGTTGCGCCGGGGCTGTTCGCCTCGAAGTCCTCCAGCGCGTTAAGCAGTTCGCTGATGTTCTCGCGCCGCGAGATCGCGTCCAGATCGTTCGCCTTGCCCAGGCTTTCCTCGTAGTTCGTCTCGCGCAGAATCCGCTCCAGCATTTCGTGCGGCTTGCGGTCCGCGACATCGGCCTGCCAGGCTTCCACCCGGTCGATCAGGTCGAGCACGCCGGCGCGCGCCTTTGTTGAAATTTCCAGGGGACAATCCTTCTGGCGCGCCCGCAGCATCACGTCCCAGATCGAGACCTGCTGGCGCACCGCTTCCGCAAAGATCTGCGCCAGCGACTTGCCGCCGATCCCGCGCGCCGGCTTGTTGATGATCCGCGACAATGCGATCCCGTCGCGCGGGTTGACGCACAGCCGCAGGTAGGCCAGCAGATCCTTCACTTCCGCGCGGTCGTAAAACTTGATGCCGCCGATCACGCGGTAGGGCACCCCCCGCTGGCGGAGCTGATCCTCGAACACGCGCGACAGCGCATTGACCCGGTAGAAAATCGCGATGTCGCGCAGATCGATCCCGTGAACCTTGTGCAGCCAGTGGATCGCCTCGACGACGTGCGCGGCCTCCTCCAGCTCGCTGCGCGCCTCGATCAGCGTGATCGGCTCCCCCTCGCCCCGGTCGCTCCACAGTTCCTTGCCCAGGCGCTGCGTGTTGTTCGCGATGACCGCGCTGGCCGCCTTCAGAATCGCCTCCGTGGAGCGGTAATTCTGCTCCAGCCGGATGATTTGCGTGCCCGGAAAGCGGCTGGGAAACTCCAGCAGATTCTCAATCTGCGCGCCGCGCCAGGAATAGATGCTCTGGTCTTCGTCGCCGACCACGCAGATGTTGCCGTGGCCTTCGGCGAGCAGCCGCACCAGCTCGAATTGAACGGCGTTGGTGTCCTGGTACTCGTCGACGAGGACGTAGCGCCAGCGCTCCTGGTAATGCCGCAGCACGTCGGGATGCGTCTGAAAGATGTGGACGACGTGCAGCAGCAGGTCGTCGAAGTCGACCGCGTCGTGGGCCAGCAGCCGCTCCTGATAGCGGGCGTAGACCTGCGAACAGACCGGGCCGAATTCGCTGTCGAGCCGCGTCCGCGCCTGGTCGGGCGACAGCATCAGGATCTTCGCCGCGCCAATGTAATTGCGGACCTGCTCCGGCTTGATCTGCGCGGCGCCGATCCCCATTGACCCCAGGCAATCCTTGATCAGCGCCATCTGGTCGGTGTCGTCGCAGATCGTGAAGCGGTCCGACAGCCCGACGGCCTGCGCCTCGCGCCGCAGGATCGTCACGCAGAGCGAGTGAAACGTGGCGATCGCGAGGCGGGCGACATCGGCGCCGGGCAGCAGCCGGCCGACGCGGTGGCGCATCTCCTCGGCCGCCTTGTTGGTGAACGTCGCGGCGAAGATCTGCCACGGGGCCACCCCCTGCCGCTCGATCAGCCACGCGATGCGATGCGTGATGACGCGCGTCTTGCCCGAACCGGCGCCGGCGATCACCAAGAGCGGGCCGTCGGTGGTCGTCACGGCGGCCTGCTGCTGCGGGTTGAGGTGGCTGAGCAATTCGGCGAGGTCGGACATGGCGGACGGTCCAGCGGGGATGGCCGCGTCGGGCGGGGCGGCACGGGCGTCAACGGTCGCTTCCCCATTCTGCCCGCCGCAACCCCAGGCCGTCAATCCCGCCCCCATCCTCTACAGTAAAACGGGAGAAAAAATTGAAAGAGTTTCGCAGGGACGGCGGAACCGCCCGAATTCGATCACGGAGCCGAGTTGCCCACGAACCGACGGTTCAATACGAAGGGATACACGCCGCCTTTCGGGAGCCGAGGGCGCGGGGCGAGAGCCGAGAGCCAAATTTTGGTAAGGCCTCCGGGAGCGATCAGGAGGGAGGGACGAGGGACGGTTCCAGGGAGGAACCTGTTCATTTCGGCGGGCCGGAGAGGGCCGTCTTCCTTTTCACCCGCCGATCGGCTAACTTGACGCCATGAATGCCGCCTCCACCGTAGCCCCGCCCGCCGACGCCCGGACGCCCCCTCCGCAACCGGCCATCGAACTGCGCGGCGTGCACAAGTTCTTCTCGCGCGTCGAGGGCCGCTCGCACACGCTCAAGGAAACGCTCCTCGCGTCGCTGGCCCAGCGCGCGCGGCGCGATCTGATCCATGCGGTCAACGGCATCGACCTGACCGTCGCGCGCGGCGAGGCGGTCGGCCTCATCGGTCCCAACGGGTCGGGAAAATCGACGCTGCTCAAGCTGATCGCCGGCATCAGTCAACCGACGCGCGGGACGGTGCGCAGCGACGGCCGATTGCTCGGCCTGATTGAGCTGGGCGCCGGGTTCCATCCCGACCTGACCGGCGAGGAGAACGTCCGCCTGCAGGGGTCGATCTATGGCCTGGATGCCGCGGAGATCGAGGCGCGGATGGATGCGATCTTCGATTTCGCGGAGATGCACGATTTCCGCTCGATGCCGGTCAAACATTACAGTTCGGGGATGTTCCTGCGCCTGGGCTTCGCCATCGCCGTCCATGCCGATCCGGAAATCCTGCTCGTTGATGAAGTGCTGGCCGTCGGCGACCTGGAGTTTCAGGAGCGGTGCCTCGCGCGCATCCGCGAGATGCGGCGCGCCGGCCTGACGCTGCTGCTCGTCACGCACTACCCCGAGCAGGTCGAACGCCTCTGCGACCGGGTCATCTGGCTGGAGCGGGGGGCGGTGCGCGCCCTCGGCCCGACGTTCGAGATCCTGACGGCCTACTACCGTGAAATGCTCGACGTGCGCTACGGCGTCAGCCAGGGGCCGTTTTCGATGCAGACGGTCACGGTGGGGCTGCCCGGGCGATTCGGCAGCGGCGAGGCGCGCATCGAGTCGTTCCGGATCATGGACGCGGCAGGCCGCTCGCGCCTGACGTTCCGCCGCGGCGAGCGCCTGATCGTCGAGCTCGAATACTCCGCCCAGCCGGGCGTCGAGGCGGTCGATTGCATGATGCCGCTCAGCGCGCAGGACGGCACGCTCGTGACGCTGTGGCGGCTGATCCGCGAGCACGCGCCGTCGCGCCCGGTCGATGGCCGCGGCCGCATCCGGTTCGAGGCGCCGACGCTGCCGATCCTGCCCGGCCGCTACGAGCTGACCGTCTCGCTGACGCGCCTGGACGACCCGTATCAGCATTACGACATGCTCTACAAGATTTTTTATCTGACCATCGAGAAGGAACCGGACTGGGCCACCAGCGGCGCGGTCGAGGTGCGGGCGGACGTTGCGCCGCCATCCGGCGCGAGTTCGTAAGGCTCCCGAACCGTCCGGCGGCCGCGATCGCCGAGGCAAGCCCTGTCGCGATCGCTCATGGGTAGCACGTCCAGCCGCGAGCCGCGTTGGGGCCGGCGATCTGGACTTCGATGCGGTTGGTCTCCAGCGCACCCCGGCGCAGAAAGAGCGGCGCTGGCCCGCGCACGTCCGCGGGAATCGCCACCTCGACCGCAACCGGCGTCCAGCTGCTTACATCGGTCAGCACCCGATCGCCGAGGACCACCTGGCCGTCCTCCGGCGAGATTCCCAGGTTGTAGCCGCGGATGCGGATCACGCCGCCGGCGGGCAGCGCGTCGCCTTCGGCCTTCAGCTCGTCCACCGCCCGCGCGCTGGAGATGACAAAATCGGTGATCCCCGCGCCGAACGCATGGAACTGGTCGTCCTCGCTCATCACGCCGTCGAAGCCGAGCGTCACGATCGTGTAACGGTCAAACGCGTCGCCGTAATACTCCTGCGTCACCGTGCCCTCGTCGCCCCGCACGAGACCCAGCGGCGAGAAGAGCAGATACGGCCGGCCCCACGGATCGAGCGGCGATCCCAAGTCATAGGGTTCCGGTCCGGTCTGGGTGCGGCCGGATTGAAAATTGACATAAGGTCCGCGCCAGCGCAGGACGCCGCTGGCGAGGTCCCGCCGAGCGGGATGGAACAGCCCGCGCCCCGGCCGCAAGACCCACACGCCGCCCGCGTCATTCAGCGAATCATAGTGTGGCTCGAGGTTCGCCGCCGCGACGTCATTCAACGTTTCCAGCGAAACATACCACGACGTGTCCACGGCGCACTGGGTCAAGCCTTCGGCCAGCGTCGCCATCTCGGCCTGGGCGGCGACCTGCTGCGGCGTCGCAAGCGCCGTCGGAACCAGGCAGGCGCAGATCAACTCGATGGGGAGCAGCCGGGGCAGCATCAAATCAACTCCAAGGTCATTCTAGCGCATCCGGCGTCGGTTCCGCCCACCGGCTATCATGGAAAGCGAACAAATCCGACACGCGCCTGCTGTTTTTCCCGATCTCGTTTTCCTCGTGATTCCGGCCCGACCATGGCTAGAATGGAGGGGCGGCTCCGGCCCCGAGCATGATACTCAGGAAGGCCGAGCCAGCCGCGGGCGTCGTCCCACCCGCAAGGAAATGAAAATCATGAATCCCCAGCCCCTGCCGGCGCCGCGCCGCCGGGCCCGCGAAGTCAAGCTCGGCCCCCTGATCCTTGGGGGCGACCAGCCGATTCGCGTGCAGTCGATGACTGCCACCGACACGGCCGATCCGGATGCGACCGTCGAACAGATCAATGCTCTGGCCGAGGCCGGTTGCGAAATCGTCCGCCTGACCGTCGACACGCCGAAGGCCGCCCGCGCCCTGCCCGACATCCGCCGGCGGACGGCCGTCCCCCTGGTCGCCGACATCCATTACAACCACCGCCTCGCGCTCGAAGCCGCCCCTTACGTCGACAAGATCCGGATCAATCCCGGCAACATCGGGGCGCTGGAGAACGTGAAGGCGGTCGTCGCGCGCGCCAACGAGTTCGATCTGCCGATCCGCATCGGCGTCAACCAGGGCTCGCTCGAGCGCGAGATCGGGCTGAAATACGGCGCGCATCTGCTGGATAACGTCCTGCTGCCGCCGGAGGAGGGCTACCCGGCCGAGGCGCTGGTCGAATCGGCGCTGCGCAATGTCGAGATCCTTGAAGGCTTCGGCTTCGAGCGCATCATTATTTCGGTCAAGTCGTCCAATGTGCCGCTGATGGTGCGGGCCTACCGGCTGCTGGCCGAGGCATGCGACTATCCGCTCCACCTGGGCGTGACCGAGGCGGGGACGAAGGACAACAGCAACATCAAATCATCGATCGGGATCGGCGCCCTGCTGCTCGATGGGATCGGCGACACGCTGCGGGTTTCGATCGCCGCCCGCGCCACCGAGGAGAAGATTGAGGAAGTACGCACGGGCTACAAGATCCTGCAGGCGCTCGGCCTGCGGCGGTTCGGCGTCGAGGTCGTCAGTTGCCCGACCTGCGGGCGCGAGGACCAGGGGTTCGACACGACCCGGATCGCACTGCAGCTCGAGGAGCTCAATTCCCATCTGACGCGGCCGATCAAACTGGCCGTGATGGGTTGCTACGTCAACGGGCCCGGCGAGGCGGCCGATGCCGACCTGGGCGTCGTCGCCAGCGGCAAGACGGCCAAGATCTATCGCTCCGGCCGGCTGATCCAGACGCAGGTGCCGTTCGAGGAAGTTGTGGATCGGATGAGCGAGCTGATCCGCCAGATCGACCGCGAGCAACGCGAGGAGATCACGCCGGTGCCGACGTGATCCGCCGTTGCGCGCAGAGCAAAGAGAAAGCCGCCGGATCGATCCGATCAGACCGATCCGGCGGATTTCTTTAGCCGCAATGAAAAAGCCGGCTCGCGCGGGTTGAGCCCCCGCGAGCCGGCCAGGAATCACTCCATTGCCGGTCGTCCGCCGACCTACTGCAGCACGCTCCAGTGGCGCGCGGCGTTGGGCAGATCGACGTTCAACTCACTGACGACGACGTCGCCGATGACCAGCGGGTTGCTCGAGCTGAGCTGCGTCGTCTGGTAACCGAAGCGGCGGCCCGGGTTGCCCAGATCGTCCGCGACGAAGTCGCATTTCCAGTTGCCGTTGATGTAGACGCGACCCTCGGCCGGGTTATCCGGCGTGCCGGTGCCGGTGAACTCGATCCGGATCGGCAGATAGCCGTTGTCGTCGTAGTCATTCAGCGGGTCGATGCGCGGATCGTCGGCGCCCACGACCAGGCTGCTCCACGTCCACCCGGTCACGCGCGTGCCGTTGATGTCCACCAGGTTGACCGAATTGGGCGCCTCTTCATTGTCGGCGGGGCCGGAGAAGCGGAAGTTCAGGCCGCTCCGCTGGAACCGCTGGTCATTCTGCGAGTAGAGGACCGGACCGCAGGCGCGGTTGTAGATCCCGTCGACCCCCGTGGCCGGCTTGATCCGGGTTTCCAGCGCATACAGCTTGTTCGGGTCGGCCTCGAAGGTGCAGGTGAACTTGACCTCATCCCACGTGGTGACGGGGCCCAGGTGGCAGACCAGATCGCTGCCGTCCAGGCCGTACTTCGCCATCGCGAGCGTGTCGGCCCAGGTGGCGGAGAGCGAGCCGCCCAGCGCGTTGTTCAGCGTGCGGCCGCCGATATTGTTGCCGGCCGTGCCGCCGTCGAAGTTGTCGCTGAGGATCACGGTTTCACCGGGCGCTTCAGCCAGCACCAGCTCCACCGTATCGGAGCCGATTAGCGTGCCGTCCCTGGCCTCCAGTTTGAGCGTGTAATACCCCACGGCGGGCAGGGTCACGTCGGTCTGGATCGCATGGATGTCGCCGAAGGTGACCGTCGCGGGACCGCTGACCTGGCTCCAGGTGACTTCGAGCGACGGGTCCTCGGTCAGCCCCGCCTTGAGCACGATCGCGTCGAGCGGCACCTGGTTATGGGGCAGGAAGTAAGGGAAGGTCCCCGCCAGGATCTCGACCGTGGGCGGCAGCACCACTTCCGACAGGACGAAGTTGTCCGTCCAGCCGTGATCGGCCCCGGGCGGGCGCTGGCCGGTCTGCGTGACGAACCCGACCTTGCGGCCGGCGTTGACCATGTCATCGATCGAGAAGGAACCCTTAAAGTTGCCGTTGAGGAACAGCCGGCCGTTGAGCGGCGACTCCGGCGTGCCGGCGCCGGTGAACTCCAGCCGCACCGGGAGCGCGCCGTCCGAGTTGAAGTCCTCCAGCTCGAAGTTGCCGGTGAAGATCGGCGGATTCGGGAAAAAGCGCTCGCCGTTATAATAAACGAGGCTGAAGTAGGCCGGATCCCATCCCGAGGCATCCAGACCCTGCAGCCGGATCACCAGGCCGCCGCCAGCCATGTGCTGGTCCCGGGCCATGACGACCACGCCGCCGTGAGGGTTCCAGTAGTCGGGATCGAGCGTCCCTTCGGGCAGATACTGCACGAACTCGACGGCGTAGGTCTTCGTCGGATCGACTTCATACGACGTCAGGAAGTTGTACACATCCCACGGGCCGCGGCTGACGTCGGCCACCATGTTGGTGCCGATCTGGCGGTAAGTGGCGTACTTCCCGGGGTCCTCCCAGGTGGCGCTCACGCTGCCTCCGAGGCCGTTATTGAGGGGTTGACCGTCGAGGTAGGCACCGACCGTGCCGCCGTCGAACGTATCACTCAGAAGCACAACATCCAGGGCGCGCGGCGCCGTGGCGCCCAGGAACAGCGCCACCGAGACGAACAGAGCGAAGATTGATTTCATGATGCTCTCTCTCCTCCTTGCAGATTCAAGGGAAAGGCCGGGAGGGAAGCCGGCCGTCCGGTCCCTCCCGGCATCGTGGTCAGGCTATTCCACCATGAACTCCGAGAGTTCGGCCGGAACTTCCCACTCCAGCTCGCTCAGCACGAACTGCGCGATTTGCAGTGGATCGTCCTGGCTGAACTGCGTCGTTGAGAAGCTGATCCGGTAGCCGTGGGCGCCCAGGTCCGAGGTGGTGAACTCTCCCCGGTAATTGCCGTTCAGGAGAATCCGTCCACGGAGCGGGTTGGCGGGCGTTCCATCACCGGTGAACTCGATGCACACCGGCAGCCAGCCATTCGCGTCCAGGTCGGTCGCCGGATCGATCTGGCCCCAGCCGCCGACGCGCAGCGAGTTCCAGCTCCACCCGCCGGTCAGCCGGCCGTTGACGTCGATCACGTTGACCGTGTTGGGAAGGCCCTCATTGGGCGAATCGCTGGTGAAGCGGAAGATCACGCCGCAATGGTCGATCCCCTGGTCCGCCTCCGACAGGAGGCCCGGCCCGGCCGGCCGGTTCCACGCCGGCGCCGTTCCGTCGATCCCGGTCGGCAGCTTCAGCAGCGCTTCGAGCCGGTAGCTGCGGGTCGGGTCGATCTCGTAGTCGCACGTGATCTTCGTATTCGGCCAGCCAGCGTTGGGGCCGAGCTTGCAAATCACGTCGCCGCTGCTGTCGGCCAGCCAGGCCAGCCCGAGATCGTCGCTCCAGGTGGCGGTCTCCGCGCCGCCCAGGGCGTTGTTCAGCACGCGGCCGTTGAGCGGGTCGCCGTCGTCGGCTCCCTCAAAGTCGTCGCTCAGGATCGGCGTCGCCGTCAGGATGCCGGCCCGCACGACGAACGTGATCGTGTCGGTGGCGGTGGCCGATCCGGTGTCGAGCGTCAGCTTCAGCACGTAGGTCCCCGGCTGCGGGAACGTGACCTCGGTGGTCGCCGCGTTGGGATCAGCGAAGATGGCCTCGGCCGGTCCGCTCTCGGTGCTCCAGGTCAGTCCGCTCGTCATCGGGACGAAGCCGTCCTTGACCCCGCTGCCGCTGACCAGCACGGTGTCGGTCGGCAGATAGACCGGGTAGCGGTCTTTCTGCGCAATCGTGACCGTGGGGTCGACGCCGGTGATCTCGGCGAGTTTGAAGTCATCGACCATTCCCGGGTCGTAGTCCGGCAGCGTGCTCGTCTGGTTGATCACGCCGACCAGGTTGCCGGGGTTGGCCAGGTTGTCGACGGTGAAGGAACCCTTTTCGTTGCCGTTCAGATACAGCTTGAACGTGGCGGGCGACTCGGCGGTGCCGGCGCCGGAGAACAGAATCCGGACCGGGATATAGCCGTCGCCGGCCACATCCTCCGCAGTGATGGGCCCCGACATCATGTGGTGGCTGAACATGTTGCCGCCGCGGTTGGCGAAGACCGAATACCAATCGGGGTCATTGGCCCCGGGGACGGCCGC
>ERZ795049.1393-NODE-1393-length-31953-cov-5.786946_pt1 | contig 31953 bp, 19 predicted proteins | sample MGYA00375133_ERZ795049 | MGnify/ENA primary metagenome ERZ795049 (study PRJEB30178, sample SAMN05720147) | activated sludge metagenome | isolation source: anaerobic digester from wastewater treatment plant | place: Japan | collected 2015-04-20 ... | reverse complement strand
GGGGTCGATCAGGCGGAGGACGGCGTCGGCCGTCGCGGCCGCCGCGTCGTTGTTGAGGAGCAGCACGAATTGGGCGTCGCCGCGCAGCACGGCCGCGAACCCCTGGTTGCAGGCGGCGCCGAAGCCGACGTTGGCGCGGTTCGCGATCAGCTCGATGCGGGGTTCCCGCGCGAGCAAGTCGCCGGCCCAGGCGCCGTCGCCCTCGTTCTCGATCAGGATCACGCGCGGGTCGATCCCATCCGAATCGAGAAACGAGCGGATCGCCGCCTGCGTCAATCCGGGCTGATGGTAATTGACGATGATCGCGTCGACGCGCGGGCGGGTGGCGGCGGGATCAGCCATGCTCTTGCGTCAGGCGCAGCTGGCGGAGGGCCTCGAACAGGACGGCGGCGGCGGCCGTCGCCAGATTGAGGCAGCGGACGCGCGGTTCGTGCATCGGGATGACAACGGTCCGGTCGCGGCGCCGCTCGAGCCAGTCGGGCGGAAGCCCTTCGGTTTCGTTGCCGAAGATCAGCCAGTCCCCCTGCCGGTATTGCACCTGGGCGTAGTCGACCGCCCCATGTTTGGTGACGAGCCAGCAACGGTCGGGATCGAGATCGGGGGACGACCAGAAGGCGTCGCCGTCGCGATGGAGCCGCAGATCGGTCGCCTTCAGGTGGCCGACGGCGGCGCGCTTGAGCGAAGCCTCGTCCAGGCGAAAGCCGAGGGGCCGGATCAGGTGCAGCCGGCACCCCATGGCAAAGCAGGCGCGGGCGATCTGGCCGGTATTCTGCGGGATGCGCGGGGCGTAGAGGACCACATGGAGCATCAGGGCGACCACCGGCGAGCGGCGAGCTTGCGTTCGCGCCGCATCTCGGCGCGCACTTGCCACAGGCTGCGCAGGGCGATGCGGCGCATCTGCCGGCTGCCCCAGTAGGTCAGCCAGCGCGTTTCGTCGGGCAGATAGCGGAAGAGCCAGTCGCGCGCACGGTAGTGTTTGAGCAGAAAGCGGGCGCGATTGCGGAAGAAGAGGCGGAGGAATTCGGGATCGCGGCGGCGGTCGGCGGAGGCGTCAAAGTGGGTGACGACGGCGTCGCGGGCGACGGCGACGCGCCAGCCGGCGCGGCGGGCGCGGAAGCAGAAGTCGGTCTCCTCGTAGTAGCCGGGCCAGAAGGCTTCATCCAGTCCGCCCAGCTCGCACCAGGTGTCGGCGCGGACGGCCATCGCGGCGCCCAGGACGCTGGCCACATCGTGGATGCCGCTGTACTGGCCGTTGTCGGGTTCGCCCTGGCCGAGGTTGGACGGGAGGCCGTTGCCGCGGAGGTGGATGCCGACGTGCTGAATCGTGGCGACGTCGGGCTCGAGGACCTTGCAGCCGAGGACGCCGATGGCGGGGTCGGTCTGGAACGCGTCGGCCAGCCGCTGCAGCGTGTCGGCGGCCATCACGGCGTCGGGATTGAGCAGGAGGAGGAAATCCATGTCGCGGGCGGCGGCGGCGGCGCGATTGTTGCCGCCGGCAAACCCCAGATTTTTCCCGGCGCGGATGACGTGGATCCGGGGATCGCCGATCCGTTCGGCCAACTCCGGTCCGCCGTCGCTCGAGCCGTTGTCGACCACGGTGATGCGGGCGGGGGGGAGCGTCTGGGCCAGGGCCGAACGCAGGCAGCCGTCGATCCACTGCGCGCTGTTATAGAGCACGACCAGGACATGGAAGCTGCGGGAGGGGGTCGGGGGCATGGGCGTGGCGGGCCGTCGCGGCCCGGAAAAGGGATCGCCCGCGGGGAAGAAGACGGCGCCCAGTTTAGGCCAGCCGATGGCGGGCGTCAACGGCGCGTCGGCCAAATGGGTCTTGAATGGCCGCGGAGGGAATGGATAATGTGAATGGCCTCAGGCTTTCACGCAACTGCACGGGGAACGCCACGGCGCTCCCGCGCGGCAATCGAACACTTGACCCCTGTGAAGGACCGCTCTCATGAAACGTTTTGCCCTGCTGCTTGTGATGCTTCTGGTCGCGATCCCGGCCGGATACGCCCAGCCCATGGGGCCCATGGGCGAGGCCACGACCGATACCCTGAATACGGAGTCAATCCAGTTTCTGGAGGAACCGCGGCCGGAGGAAGCCGTCGCGGCGCGCAATGCGTGGGGCGAGCTGACGATCCGCAATCTGATGGATTACGGCTCGGCCAACCCCGTCCCGTGGCTGAGGGGCAACCTGTCGCTGAATCAGATCGCGGCGCTGCCGGGCGACCTCATCATGCGCCTGGTCGACCATATCTCGGCGCGCCAGGCGGCGATGCACGACCTGCGCAACCACCCCGAGCTGGTCTATTATAATCCGATGGTTGAACAGTGGGAGCGGACGCGCGACCAGTTGATCGTCAACCGGTTCGTGGAAACGGAGTTGGAGGCGAAGCTGGTTGAACCCCCCGAAGCGGTGGTGACGGCCTATTACGAGGAGCACAAGCCGGAGTTCAAGCAGAATTTCGGCTTCAAAATGCGCCACCTGATCCTGCTGACGTATGAACCGTACATCGTGGCGGAAGGGGACACGCTCGAATCGATCGCGGAAAAGATCAGCGGCGATGCGGCCAACGCGGACAACATCCGGGCCGACATTGCGGGCAAGCCCGCCCGCCGCGAGGAAGGGGAAGTATTCAAGCCGCTGGTGCCGGGCGAGCAACTGCTGGTGCCGATGGATGAGGCCGACGCGCAACAGGTTCGCCAGCGCCTGGAGGAGATCCTCAAGGAACTGGACGAAGGCCAGACGTTTGAGGAACTGGCCAAGCAGTATTCCGAGACGGAGCCGGAGGCCCGCGGCCAGGTGATCGGCTGGCTGCCGGCGGGGACGCGCGACATGCTGCCCGACCTGCTGGAGATGGGGCGCCAAACCCCGGTGGGCGAAATCAGCCCGATCTTCCGAACCAAACACGGCTGGCAGGTGATCGAAGTGGTCGACAAGCGCGAGGAGGGCTTCCGGCCGCTGGAAGATGTCCGCTCGACGATCGAGATGCGGCTCAAGCAGGAGAAGCGCGACGAGCTGATTCAGGAGCTCCTCGATCGGTTGATGCTGAACCCGGCCCTGGAAATCAATTACGATGCGCTGACGACCGACGCCGATGCGACGACCGACACGATGACGGTGGTTCGCCGGACCGAGCCGTCCACCGACACCGTGGTGGCCAGCGTCGGCGATCGCAAGATCTACTACGGCGAGATCGCGCAGGGGTGGTCGCAAGTGTCGCCGCCGATCGATCGAGAGAAGGTGCGCGGCTTCCTGCGCGAGATGGGGAAGTTGCAGATCAACCTGATCGTGGAGGAGATGCGCCCGTTCTATGACGATCCCGCCAGCACGCTGGCACGCCAGCTGGAATGGATGGAGGTCGGCTTCCTGGGGAGCAACAAGATCAATCATGTGGCGCGTCTGCGGGCCATGGACGCGATCACGGACGAGATGAAACGGAACTATTTCGCCGAGCATCGCGAGGAATTCGCAACGCCGGAGATGGTGGCCTACAGCACGATGGAGCGGCGCCTGTCGCCCGAACAACAGGCACTGGAGGGCGAGGCGCGCCAGGCGGCGGTCGATCAACTGAAAGAAATGATGACGGCCGACCTGGCGGACGTGAAATCGGCCGAGGATTTCATCAATCTGGCCGGTCAGGTTAATGAGACGCTGCTGCAACAGGGCGTCCGAATTCCCCAGGCGGCCGATCCGGTGCCGGTCGATCGCATCGAGGAGCCAATCGCGGCCCAGATCGCGGAACTGCAGGAGGGCGAGTTCTCCCAGCCCTTCGTCGTGGGGGATCAGCGCGTGCTGTCGGTGCTGGTCGAGAAGCGCCAGCCGGCCGGGATTCCGGAGTATGAGGCCGTGGCATCGCAGGTCGAAAACCGGCTCCTGCCCCAACTGTTCCGGGAGTATGGCGAGGCGGTGGAACGGGAATATCTCGAACAGGCCCAGGTGGAGCACCTGATCACCGAATAGCGCCCGCGCGAAAGGCCGTCGACCCGGGGATGGATCGTGCCCGAACCAGATCGTGGCCGGCCCTGCTGGTCCAGGTGGTGCTGCTGCTCACGGTCGCGTGCGACGCGGGGGGGCGCGCCGAGCGCCGCGGTGGGGTGGACGCGGCGGCCGGGGGAGAGTCCGGCCCCGCGACCGTCCGCATTTCGGGAGTCGTGCAACTGGAGGGACGCGACGATTCAAGTGGCGTTCAGGTCTTCATCCCCGGCTCCAGTCTGGTCGCGATGACCGATGCCGCCGGCCGCTTTGAGCTGAGTCCCGTCGGCGAGGGGCTGTATGAGCTGCAGGCCCGCGCCGCCGGCTTTCATGGGGCGAAGCTCGGTCCGGTGCAGGTGACGCCGGCCGACGCGGGGCGGACGATTCCGCTCGATCCACTGGTCCTGCAGCCCGAGACGGCCGCCGCCGAGCCGGCCGGGGCCGCTCTGGGCGCCATCGCCGGCGACGTGGTGGCCGGCGACGAGATGGCCGGCGAGACGATCAACTGGGCCGCCTGCACCATCTCGCTGGAGAATACCCCCTACCGGACCACCTGCGACTCCGACGGCAGTTTCCTGCTGTGGAACCTGCCGCCCGACCGCTACCAGTTGCGCGCGACGATGCCCGGCTTCCAGACGTGGACGCAGAGCGTGCGCGTACTGCCCGGCGAGCCCGACGAGCGGCTCGTGATCGAGCTGACGCCGGCGGGAAACTATGGCGGGGGCGGCCCGGGCCATGACCGGCGGATCCGCGGCGTCGTCACGCTGACCGGCCCCGACGGCGAACCGAGCAACGCATTCGACCAGGTCCTCATTGAGATCGCCAACCATCCCGAACTGAAAGCGATCCTGGAGAACGATGGGACGTTTGAATTCCCGAGCCTGGCGCCGGGGCGCTACGTCGTCATGGCCAGCGGCATCGGCTTCGAGGATGCGCGGCCGGCGGAGGTGGACCTGACCAATGCCCCGGCCGTCGACGTGCATCTGGAACTGCGCGCCGAACCGGGGATCGAGCCGGCGGGCGCCGTGATTCGCGGCATTGCGCGCAAGAACGACAATGAAATCCGCGACATGAGCGGCATCCAGGTGGCGCTGGCCGGGACGTCGCACGCGGCCACGACCAACGCGCAGGGGGAATACGTGATCGACGAGATCGAGCCCGGGATTTACGACGTGATCGCCCAGGCCGACGGATACGAGCCGGCGCGGCTCGGTCCGGTCGAGCTGGCCGCGGGCGAAGAGGTGAACCTGGAGGAGATGATCCTCGAGCCGATCCGGGACTATCCGGAGGTGCTGTCGGTCAGCCCGGCCGACGGAACGCGCGGCGTGCTGGTGCGCGAAGTGGTGCCGGTGCGGGTGCGGTTCAGCAAGAAGATGGATCTCCCGTCGCTGCGCCGGGCGATTCAGTTCGATCCGCCGGTGAGTTTTGAGGTGTTCGCAGGCGGCGGCAAGGCCGGCCCCGACACCGATTTCGTCCAGATCGAGCTGGCGGGGAGCGAGGGCGACCCCGTCGCGCTGCTCAATCAGCGCTACCGGATGACGATCGGCGTCACGGCGAAGGACGTCGAGGGGCTGACCCTGCAGGAACCGTTCGAGGCGGAGTTTTCAACCGCCGGCCCGGCGGTCATCCGCACGGTCCCGGCCGACGAGGGGCTCAAGCGCTCGTTGTCGCCCAGCGAGCCGGTCTCCGTTTTCTTCAACACGCGGATGGATCCCGCCTCGCTCGGGTCGGACACGCTGCGGTTCCGGCCGCGGCTGCGCATGGCGCCGGTGCTGTCCGTTCAGGAGGATCGCGCAACCGGCTGGTCGATTCTGAACATCCAGGCGCAGTGGGAAGAGGATACCGAGTATTCGATCACGATTGGTCGGCGGGCCGAGACGTTCGATCGCGACAAGCTGGACAACGCGCCCTACACGTTCCGGTTCACGACGCCCGAACTGCGCGAATTCGAGCCCCCGCGCGCGCCCCAGGGCGTCCGGTGAAACTAACGGCAGGGACGTAAAGGACGTGAAGGACGCGGCGCGGGTGCCGCATCCAACAGGACGGCGCAACTTTCCGAAAAGCGGCCTCGACTCCGCTCCCTGCCACCCGCCTTTTGTGAACGGCCCCCATGCCCGCGCTTGACGCCATTGTGCTCGCCACGTCGCCGTATCGCGAAACGACGCTGATCGTCAGCCTGCTGACGCGGAGCGAAGGGGTGATCCGGGTGCTCGCCCGCGGCGCGCGCCGCAAGGGAAAGGTGCAGGCGGCGTTCGAAGCCTACGCGTGGGTCAGAGGGGAATTCCGCCTGCCGGCGGCGAGCGGAAAGCTAGGGACAGCGGGCGACGTCGGCCTCGTCAAGAGCTGGGACTATCTGCGTCGCGATCTGGCGCGGCTGGCTTACGCCGGCGTCGGCTTGGAGACGCTCGGCCGGCTGGCGGAGGAGGCGCCGCCCGAGCCGTATTATTTCGAGGAAGCCTGCCGCTTCCTGACGGTGCTGGAGGATGCGGCGGGGCCGGGGTCGGTGCTCGTCGCGCTGCTGCTGCGGCTGCTGCATCACGCCGGTTTTCCGCCGCATCCGGGGGAGGGTCTGGATCCCGCGGCGCCGCCCGCGACCTGCTTCCACCATTTCGCGACGCACCGATTGGAGATCGCCCGGCCCGAGCCCGACCGCCACGACGGCGACGCCCACCGGTATCACGTGATGCCGCTCTCGGGAGAGATGGTGGGGGCGATCGGGGAGGGGCTGCGGCGGCCGCCGCCGCTCGACGGTTCCTGGCAGTTGCCGGCCCGGCCGGGTCGCGAAGCGCTCACCTGGTTGATCCGGGTCTGGGAGGACCACCTGAACCATGTGCTCAAGTCGGCGGAGTTTCTCGAGCGGATGGTCCTGGGCAGCCGGGCGCGCCGCGGGCCGCGCTGAGGAGGCCACGAGATCTGGGAGGAATTAAGTAAAAACTCTACGGGCTCAGTCGGACTGTTCGCGGCGCCGGACGACGCGCCGGCGGGCGCCGGGCTTGCGTTCGGCGGGCGCGTCGGTGGGCGGGGCATCCGGCTGCCGCCGCTCGGGCGGCGGCGAGGGGGCGGCTTGCGGCTCGGCGGCAGCGGCCTCGCCGGGTCCGGCTGGGGCCTTGCCCTTGCCTCTTGAACGCGAGCGGCGGCGCTTGCCGGCCTTCGGTTCGTCGGCGTCCTTCTCCGGCGGCGGCAGTTCGGGGGGCGCGTGGAGCAAATCCTGGTAGGCGTCGTCGAGCAGCATTGCCAGCAGGGCGAGCTCGTCGTCGGTCTCGCTCAGCGCGCGCGCGAGCGGCAGCATCCGCCGCATGCGTTCGACCTGGAGGCGGTCGCGGTGGCGCAGGCGCGATTCGAGCAGGGCGACCAGCCGCTGCGCGACGATCTCGTTATACTGTTCTTCCGTCGGCATGGGCCGTTTCTCCAGTTCGATCTTGAAGCGGGTGGCGATGCGCCGCAGGTCCAGTTCTTCGAGCGACGAGACGAGCGAGATGGCGACGCCGCTGGCGCCCGCCCGCGCCGTCCGGCCGGCGCGATGAATGTAGAGCTCGGTCTCCTCGGGCACTTCGTACAGAAAGACATGCGTCAGGTGGGGGATGTCGATGCCGCGCGCGGCGACGTCGGTGGCGACCAGGAATCGCAGTTGCCGCCGCTTGATGCGCGCCAGCACGTTCTCCCGGGCGACCTGCGTCAATTCCGAGGTGATCTGGTCGACGTCGTAACCGAAGCGCCGCAGCACGGCGGTGACATAATTGACCCGCGTGCGCGTGTTGCAGAAGATCATCGCCGCGCCGGGGTTTTCGATCTCGAGCAGCCGCACCAGGCAGCGGTCCTTCTCCATCGGCGGCACGACGTAGTAGATGTGGTCCATGTCGGTGACATGGACGTTGTCGCGGCTGAGGCTGAGGAAGCCCGGCTGGTTGAGGAACTGGTGCGCCAGCCGCTGCACGCTGAGCGGGAACGTGGCGGAAAACATGTAGCCCTCGCGGCGCGCGGGCAGGTAGCGTTCCACCTCCTTCATGTCGGGGTAGAAGCCCATGCCGAGCATGCGGTCGGCCTCGTCGAAGACGAGGAAGCGGAGCTGGTCGAGCTTGAGCGAGCCGCGCAGGAGATGATCGAGGACGCGGCCGGGGGTGCCGACGACCAGATGCGCGCCGTCGCGGAAGGCATCGAGCTGGGCGCCGTAGCCGACGCCGCCGTAGACGGCGATCGTGCGCAGGCCGGCGGACTGGCTGAGCAGTTGCGCCTCGCGCGTGACCTGCTGGGCCAGTTCGCGCGTCGGGACGAGAACCAGGGCCTGGCATTTCGGCCTGGTGAAGTCGATCCGGTCGAGCATCGGGAGCAGAAACGCGCCGGTCTTGCCGCTGCCGGTGCGCGACTGGACCATCAGGTCGCGGCCGGCCAGCATGTAGGGGATCGCATACTGCTGGACGGGCGTCAGCTCCTTCCAGCCGGCGTGGAGCGCCGCCTGGCGGAGCGGATCGGGCAGGTCGGCCAGTTGCAGCGGCGGCAGGGCCTCCGCCGGCTGGACCAGGTGCTGGATGTCAAGGGGTGAATCGTCAAGCGGCAGATCCGGCTGCTCCGTTCCCTCCGGTGAGCGGGAGGTGGAAGGGGCGGGGTCTGGGTCGGCGTCGGTGGGCATGGGAAATCCTCGGGCTGGAACGCAATCGGAACTCGGGCATTCTAGCATACCGGGCTGAAAGGTAAACCTTGGAGCGGTGGTCCGGGCGGAGGGCGGGGAGGCACGATAGGGTAAAAAAATCGACCCGTAGCCGTCCGCACCCATCACGGGGTCGCGGTTGTCGGTTGATCCGCGGCGGGGGCGCCGGCCGCGAACGGCGTGGTCGGGGCGGCCAGGGGTTGGTCCTCCGGCGGCAGCCGCAGCCGGTAAAGCCGGTTCTCGCCGGCCTGGAAGATCAGTTCGGCCAGGTGCAGCTCGACCCACTGCTCGGTCTGCATGTGGCGATTGGTCGCGGCCGCCAGTTCATTCGGGATGAACAGGTAGTAGCGGATATTGTGGAGCTGGATCAACTGCCGGACGCGGTCGGCCGGGTTGGGCAAGCCCCACAGCGCCTGGATGTTCCACTCATCGGTCCAGTCGTCCAGGTGCACAAGCGTGATCGACGGGTCGTAGACCAGGTGGCGATTGTCGTGAGTCAGCAGGCGCTCGCCCCTCAGGTTACGGTTGATGTAGTCCCACATGCGGGCATCCTCGCCGAAGCGCCAGCGGTAGAAGACCTCGGGGCGGGGCAGGGGGTGGCGCAGCGGATAGAGCGTCAGCGGGCTTTCGGTGCGGTCGGCGGAGAGCTGAAACATCCCGACGATTTTGAACCCCATCATCGCCATGGCCAGGCCGGGGATCACGCCGACCCAGAGCGCCAGGAGCAGCAGGACGGTGCGCCACAGCGGCAGGCGCCACCAGGGCCAGGCAAAGGCGACCATCAGCGCCGCGCAGGGGAGGATCATGATGATCTGATAGAGATAGAACGGCGCCAGTACGAAGTGGAAAGCGAGCAGTCCGAACAGCAGCGAGGCGACAACCCAGCCGAAGCGCAGCGCGAGGACCCGGTGCGCGCGCCGCCGGCGGCGGCTGCGGCCCGACAGGCAGCCACTGATCCAGCGCCCCAGCCAGGCCAGCACGCCGAAGAGCGTGAAGCCGAGCAGGAGCGGCTCGGTGCGATAATACTGATGCCAGAAGAAGCCGGGGCCGGGTCCGGCGAAGAAGGTGAAGGCGGCGCGCAGGCGTTCCATCGGCGAGTCGCCCAGCCGGCCAATGCCGGCGCCGTTGGCCCGCCATTCGTGCGCGGCGGCCTCCATGACTTCGGGGTTGATGTGTTTGCCGCCGAGCCACTCGTGGAAAAAGGCATAGACCGGGTTGCCGGTGACGATCCAGTTGCGAATGTACCAGGTTGAACCGATCACGCAGGACAGGAGGAGGATGCCCCAGAGCCAACCCCGGCGCAGCGCGCGCGCGAGCGGCGGGCGCGCCGGCAGGGCGGTCCACGGGGCGCCCTCCAACTCGGGGTTGCGGCGGGGGTCGGGCCGGGGCGCGCCGGCGTGAGCCCCCCACAGCGTGATCACCCAGGGCAGCCAGAGAATCCCCATCAGGTAGTTGAGATGCATCGCCAGGGCGGTCAGGATCGCCGCCGCGGCGAGGTAGCCCGGCAGGGCCGTTTGAAGGTAGAGCAGGCAGAGATAGAGGAACGCGGCGGCGAAGAGCAGCGCCAGCGCGTAATCCGACGCATACTGGTCATAGATGATGCCGAGCGGGACGGCGCGGTAGAGCAGCGTCAGGATCAGCGAGAAGATCACGTGGCGCGTCAGGCGCAGGCCGGTGTGGTAGACCAGCAGCGTGGTGGCGGTGCCGCACAGCGGGGCGATGATCCGCTGGGGGAGCTCGCTCCACTGGCCGGCGGCGGTGGCAATGCCCGCCCCCAGCACCGGGAACAGATGCGGATAATTGGCGCCCAGGCCGAAACCGACCTGCCCCGTGACCTTGGTGTGAAAGCCATGTTCGAGGAAGGTCATGCGGGCGTAGCCGAGGTAGAGGATCAATGAATCCCAGTAGACCTCCGGATAGAGGACGGCGTGCCAGAAGATGAAGAACTGGATGGCGACGATGAGCGCGACAAGCGGGACGGCCAGGAGCCAGGCGGCGCCGCGCGGGCGAGTCACGGCGGCACGCCAGGCCGCGCGGGCCAGCGCCCGCCGCAGGAGCGTCTCGTTGTATCCGGGCTCGCCGCCCAGTCCGCTGGCGGGCCGGCGGCGGCCGCACCAGATCGCGCCCAGCCAGAGCAGGCCGAGCAATCCCCCGAGCGCGGCGGCCATCGGCGCGCGATACAACCAGTGCGGGATGGCGAGCAGCTCGAGCACGAAGCCGGCCAGGCCCATGCCGAACAGAAAGCTGAGTGCCAGCGTGGCCGAACGGGGGAGGTAGAGCTCGAAGCACTCCAGCAAGAAGCGGCCGAGGACGACAAACAGGAAGAGCGCGGCTGCGGTCCAGCCGAGCATCCGCCATTCAAAGCCCGAACCGAAATGCCATTCCTCGGTCAGGTACTGAAAGAGGCGGATCAGCGCGGGGTTGGTTCTGGCGAACCAGGCTGTGAACAGGAGCGCGAGGCCGCAGCCGAGACCGGCCGCCAGGTGCGCGGTCCAGCAGGCGGAACGCCGGTTGAGCCTCGCGCGCGGTCGACCGGAACGGGCGGCGGGCGGTTTCGCGCGCGGCGTCGCCGAGGCCGGGACGCGGCGGCCGGGGGGGGGTGGCGGGGGCGTGGCGGCGCTCATACGGGCAGGCTCCCTTAAATCCGTAACATGCGGCCCGGTCGTTTGCATGGTGTTTCTGGCACGAAGGGTTTTTGGCACGACCATCTCAGCAGCTATTCGTCACTTGTCCTCGTCCCTCATCCTCGTGATTCGCGCTCGCCAAGTTAGCGAAGGGACGCAAGAGACATAAATGACATAAAGCGACTTCAGGCGATCATGAAGGCCGGGCAGGGCGGCCGAGTTGGATTGAATGCGCAGGGCGAAGCCTGCTAAAGTGGCGTTCAGTCCGCGTGGGGGCGCCCGGTGCGCCAGAAAACCCACGGAACATCACGGCAACCAGAGTTGTTGAACTGGAAGGATGCGACATGGGCGAGCGGATCTACGGCGTCGATCATCGGTTGGCCCGGCGTCTGCGCCGGCGAGTTTATCGGGCGACGGAGGCAGAAACCGCGGCGGCGGCGCATCTGTGCGACGAACACGGCCATTCACACCATCACGGCCACGGCGATCATGGCGGCCATCGGCACCACGGCCCGGGGGCGGTGATCGAAGAGAACGAGCAGCTCGAACGGCTGAAAGATCAGCTCCTGCGGGCGCAGGCCGAATTCGAGAATTACCGCAAGCGGGTGCGGCGCGATCAGGAACAGCAGATCGCCCAGGCCCAGATGAAACTCATCGAACAGTTGCTGCCCGTGCTGGATAATTTCGAACGGGCACTGGCGAATCCCGGCGAATCGGTGGAAGCGCTGCTGCAGGGCCTGCAGATGGTGCAAAAGCAGATGAGCCAGGTGCTCGAACAGAACGGGCTGGAGAAGGTCCCGGCGATGGGTCAGCCGTTCGATCCGAACCTGCACGAGGCGGTCGCGACCGACCCGGCCGACGCGGAGCATCCCGAGAATACGGTGACCGAGGTGTTTCAGGACGGCTATCGGATGGGGAACCGGCTGCTGCGCCCCGCCATGGTCAAGGTGGCGCGGTAACGGCCATGGGCGTCCTCGAACTGATTCAACAGAAGGCGTTTCTCGGCAAGGAATTCCTGACCTGGCTCTGGTTCAAGAGCGAGACGGGCGGGGGGGTGAACCTGAAGGGGGGCGCGATCCAGGCCGAGATTCTTGGGCCGATCGTGCTCGATGCGCAGTATGGGGACGCCCGCGCGACGGGGCTGAAGGGGGAATCACCGGCGACCTCGCCCGAGGCGCGGACGGCGCTGGTCGAAGGCAAGAAACTGAAGAAGGCGAAGATCCGGCTCAAGCGCGAGGACGTGGAGTGGGCCGCAACGCTGGACGGCGAGAATTTCAACCTGGCGGGCCTGGCGATTCCCAACCCCGGGCGGATGCCGTTTGAAGATATGATGGCGCTGCGCACCGAGATGATGCTGGAATTCGAGCACATCATCGAGGGGCTGATGCAGGCGTTTCTGGAATTGCGGCTCGACGCGAAGGAATGGGCGAAGGAACTGGCGCGGATCCAGACCTGGGTGAGGGAGAAGTAGCCGGGGCTGGATGGATCCGTCCGATCCGGCGGAGCCGATGGATTTCAATGCAGCCGTTCAGCCCAGCACGCGCCGGTAGTTGGCCGCGACCTTGACGTATTTTGCCGCGAAATTCGCGTGGATTTTGCGCAGTTCCGCGTCCGTCAACTCGCGCTTGACCCGGGCCGGCGAGCCCAGCACCAGACTGCGCGGCGGCACGATCGTCTCCTGCGTGACCAGCGCGCCGGCGCCGACGACCGAGCGCTCGCCAATCACCGCCTTGTTGAGGATGATCGCGCCCATCCCGATCGTGCAGCCGTTTTCGACCGTGCAGCCGTGCAGCATGACCTTGTGGCCCACGACGACTTCTTCGCCGACGATGCAGGGGTCGTCGTCGCCGACGTGCAGCACGCTGTTATCCTGGATGTTGCTGCCGCGGCCGACGCGGACTTCGGCGATGTCGCCGCGCAGCACGGCGCCGAACCAGATCGAAACGTCGTCGCCGAGCGTCGTGCGGCCGATGACCGACGCGTTGGGCGCGATGAAGACGTTCTCGCCAAGAACGGGTTGGAAATCCAGGTAGGGAAGGACCAGCCCGCCGCCGAAGAGCGAAGTCGGAAGGACGAGATTGGCTGGGTTTTGAATCATGATGTCAGGAACAAATGGCCGGCACGGCGTAGGGATTCAGGATGCGCGTCAGCACGGCGACTTTGGAGACAGTCGATGGAACCGCGGCCAGGTCATCTCAGGCTGTCGATGTCGCGCATCCGGTCATCCCGGGTCTCCTTGTCCAGAACGGGGTCATTGAGGGGAATCCACCAGCACAAGCTGCATGGTCCCGCCAGCCGGCCCGAGCAATTCAACCTCGATGACCGGTTGGTAATAGCCATCGACAAGGCGATAGGGCTGGCTATGAAAACCCATGCTGGGGATTCACCACGCAGCCGCCCGCGCCGACTCAGTATTCCATCCCCTTGAGCGCGTCGAGGTCTTCCTTGACGGCGGCGGCGGAGGCTTGCAGCGCCTTCAGTTCGTCGTCGGCGAGTTTGACCTCGTAGATCTGTTCGATGCCGCGGGCGCCGAGCTTGACCGGGACGCCGACGAAGCAGCCGCTGATGCCGTACTGGCCGTCGAGCAGCGCCGCGCAGGGGAGCACGCGCCGCGAGTCGAGCAGGATCGATTCGACCATTTCCACGGCCGAGGCCGCCGGAGCATAGTACGCCGAGCCGGTCTTGAGCAGGGCGACGATCTCGCCGCCCCCCTTGCGCGTCCGCTCGACGATCGCATCGATCCGTTCCCGGGGGAGGAGCTGCGTGAGCGGGATGCCGGAGACGGTCGCCGTGCTGATGACCGGCACCATGGAATCGCCATGACCGCCGAGCACGAGCGCCACGACGTCGGCCGCGTGCACATCGAGCTCATCGGCGATGAAACAGCGCATGCGCGTGGTGTCGAGCACGCCGGCCATGCCGATGACGCGCTCCTTCGGGAAGCCGGTCATTTCCAGCGCCACCGAGCACATGATGTCGAGCGGATTGGAAACGACGACGACGATCGCATCGGGCGCATGGTTCTTGATGTGCGTGCTGACCTCGCCGACGATCCTGGCGTTCATCCCCAGCAGGTCGCTGCGGCTCATGCCCGGCTTGCGCGGCAGACCGGCGGTGACGACGACCACGTCGGAACCGGCGATGTCCTTGTAATCGTTGGTGCCCTGGATCCGGCTGTGGTAGCCGTGGATCGGGCCGGTCTCATACATGTCGAGGCCCTTGCCCTGGGGCATGCCCTCGACGATGTCGGTCAGGACGACGTCGCCCAGGTGCTTCTCGGCCAGGAAAAGGGCCGTGGTGGAACCGACGTTGCCGCCGCCGATGACGGAGATTTTCTTGCGCATGATGGGATACCTGTTCTTCCGCGGATGATCTCGATGGGCGCCGCCCGCCGACGTAAAAGGAGGGAATAAGCACGCCTCACATCCGTTCCGCCAACCCCGCCCGCAACGGGATGGGCGGTCGGACTCCCAACGTTAGTGAAGGGCGGGAAGGGAGTCAAGCAGGGGAGAAGGTCGGGAAAGGAAGCGGTGGCAGGGAACGCGGGCGGCGGAAGCAACGACGGATTTTACGGACCGACGGCAAGGACGAGGCCGCGCGCGGGTGCGGCGGGCGCTGGCCAATCCCCGGCCGCTCGCCTATCCTGATCGCCCATGGACTCCGCGAACCAGCCCCGCCCCGGCGCAGGCCGCCGCGCGCGCCCGACACGTGCCGGCCGGAGGGGCCTGCCGCTGCTGCTCCTCCTCGGAGTCGCGCTGCTGTGGCGGCTGATGTTCCTGCTGGCCATCCACGACACGCCCGCCGGACAGTGGCACCAGTGGGACCAATCCGACATGCACACCTACCTGATGCAGGGGAGGCAACTGGCCGCCGGCGACTGGCTGGCGCGCGAGCCGTACTATCCCTACCACCTGTGGATGAGCGCGGGGAGTCCCGCGGCGTGGCGGGCGCTCTATCCGCCGCATGTTTTTCACCAGGCGCCACTGCTCAGCTACGGGCTGGCGCTGTTTCTGCGCTTCGGCGTCGATCCCGTGCCGTGGATTCGGCTGCTGCACGCGGTTCTGGGCTTGATCAACACATATCTGCTTTACCGGCTGGGCCGGCTCCTGGGAGGGCGCGTCGCGGGCCTCGTCGCCGGATTGTTCGGCGCGCTGTATGGTCCGCTGCTCGTGATCGAGAGCCAGCCCCTGCGCGAACCGGCGGCGCTGGCACTGACGCTGCTGGCGCTCCTGTGCGTGGCGGCGATGCCAATCCGGAGGAAGGGGGGGCGCGAACGGACGCGGGCGCTGGCCTTCGGCGCCGGATTCGCGACGGGGGTGCTCGCGCTGCTGCACGAAGCCGCCGCCGTCGTGCTGCTGTCCGCCGCGCTGGCGCTTGCCTGGGACGGCCTTGTGGTCCGCCGCGCGCCGCGACGATTCGCGGCATGCCTGGCGCTGCTGCTGGGCGGCGCGTTGATCGGCTTCCTGCCGTTGCTGGCGCGCAATCTGGCCGTCGGCGCGCCGCCTTTCGCGCAATCGACCCGCTCGGCGCTTACCTGGGCGATGGCCAATCATCCCGATGCGCCGTGGGGCGGGGTTCGCTGGACCGGCCCCGACGCGAGCTTCTTCGAGACGCTGGAGGGAACGCGGGGGCGACCGTTACGTGTTGTGATCCGCACGCTGGCGGCCTACGAGGGCGCGCCGTGGCGCTGGGCGCTCAACTGGGGGCGCCGGGCGCTGGCGCTGCTCATCGGCGGCGAAGCCAGCGACAATACTTCGCACGCCTGGTTCCGCCTGCACGTTCCGATCCTGGCGCTCTCGTTGGATTTTCGCTGGTTGTTCGCGCTGGGCGCCGCCGGGCTGCTGCGGCGCGGGCGGCGCGGCGGGTGCGGCCGGCCGGCGCCGATGCTGGCGACCTACGGGCTGCTGATGCTCGCCGCGCTGTCCTCGGTCTTCCCGCTCGGCCGCTACCGACTGTTCCTGCTCCCCTGTCTGGCGCCGTTCGCGGGCCGGTTGGCCGCGCAAGCCTGGGCCGCGCGCCGGAAGGCGAACTGGCGGCGGCTGGGGGGAATGGGGGCGCTCGTCCTGGCGGTGTTGCTCGGCCAGATGGCGCTGGATCGGGCGTTTGGGGCGATCGCCGCGCCGCGCCCGGTTGATTTCAGCGTCGCCGCGCGGATGCTGACCGAATGGGGCAACCCGGCCGCCGCCGCCGCCGAGCTTGAGCTGGCCGCCGAACAAGGCGTGCTGACCCCCGCAATGAAGGTGGAGCTGTCGCTGGCGCACGCGCGCGCCGCGCTGCTGGCGGGCGCCGAGCAGCAGGCGCTGGCGAGCCTGGAGTCCGCGGGCCGGTGGCTCGCGGAGCTGGACGAGCCGCCGCCGAACGCCTCGGCGATCGCGAGGGAATCAGCCTGGCTGAAGCTGACGGCCGCCGATGCGTCGCTGCGCGACCCGGACGGCGCTGAACGGATTGTGCAGGGCCTGGAGTTGCGCGAAAATGGTCGGGCTGAACTGCTGGATCTGAAGGCCGCGCTGGCCGCCGCGCGCGGTCAGTTTGACGTTGCTATTGGGCTGGCCACCGAAGCCCTTGAAGCGGCTCGCGGCGGCGGCGACGAGGTTCAGGCGCGATTCATCCAGCGTCGGCTCGAGCGCTACCACGCGGGACGGCCGGCCACCCGGCCCTGATTTCACCGATCGTCGGAGCGACTGGCACGCAATTGGCACGTAACGTAGCTGAATGCGCCTCGATCCGAAAAGGAGAACGGCAGTGAAACGCAATTCAGGCTGGTATCTGGTGATTTCTCTGGCAGCGCTGGCGACGGCGGCGTTGCCGGCGCCGACGGCGTGGGCGCAGGAGGGCCCCTCGCGCGTGCTGGGCGGGCCGCGCTCGGCCCCCGCCGGTCCCGGCGGCGACACGATCTATATCGAGCGCCACGACGGCCGCGCACGTTCGGACGGCGCCGCCCGGATCGAACGGCAAGTCCCCAGCGCACGGCGCTTTCAGGATTCGGACATCCGGCTGAACGACCTGCGGGATGCCGACGCGCGTCGGCTCCGCCCGTACCGCCGTTTCTATCGCGACCCGTATCTCCGCACCGACGACGAGCGGTTCATCGACCACCGCCTGGATCCGCTGCGCTACCGTTATTACGATCATTTCGCCTATCCCTATCCCTACGGCTTCTACCGCTACGGGGGCGAGCCGGTCATTATCATCGATGACGCGGTGATTGCCGGCGGGACGGACACGCGCGGAGGGAGCGTCACCTACCAGGCCGGGGAGCGGACCTATTCGGCGGGCGGGGAGGACGGCCGACGCTGGGTGGAGGGCCACTGGGCGGAAATGCCGCGCGAGGATCTGATCGAGGGCGAAACGGTGGAGGTGTTCCACCCGGCCGTCTATCGGCAGCGCGAAGACGGCTCGCTGGAGGAACTTGAGGAAGAGCGGGTGACCCGGGAACCGAAGTACCGTGTGGTGCTGACGCCGGTGTGGATCGAGGGACACTATGTTGACGAGCGGGGAATCCCGCTGGAGCCGGTGCGGGTGGAGGAAGCGCCGACGGAAGAACCGTGAGCGAGGGACGATCCTGGCCGGCGCTTCCAGGCAGCGTAAGTCGAAGTTCCGAAGGTTTGCGCGTCGTGGACGAATCCGATAAGATGTCGCTGCCGTAACACCCGTCCCCTTGACGGAAACGTGTGGACCCCCCTCCATCGGAGCCGTTCAGCTTGGATCCCGTTCATATTTTTTGTTATTGCTCCACGACCGTTCCCAATCGCTTTGCCCATCCGATCCAGATTCTGAAGACGGTGCGGGCACTGGCGGAACAGCCGGGCGTACGCGTGACGCTCTATTTCGTCAGCCTGGGCACCAAGCCGCGCGCGATCTGGCGCTACTACGGGATGAAGCCGCTGCCCAATGTGCGGGTCCGCGGCATGGTGCCCAGCTGGTACTTCCGGCTGATGAAGCTGAACAACCACCTGTGCCCGGAGCAGCAGAAGATCTTCCATCTGGTGCGCTGGCGGCTCGCGCGCGAACTGCGGCGCGTGGCGCGAACCGAACGGGCTTTCATCTATACACGCAACGAGAATGCCATCACGATGATGCGCAAGAGCGCCGACGCCGCCGGCATTCCGATGTATCTGGAACTGCACTGGTTCAAGCACCTGGACTGGTTCCGCAAACTGCCCTGGAACCAGTCGCGCGAGGTCGCTCCGCCACCGATCGGGGAATACAAGCGGCTGCTGCGCAAGCTGAAGGCGAATGAGCGCGAGGTGCTGAATCAGGCCGATGGGATCCTCTGCCTGACCGACGAGATCCGCAAGGTCTTGTCGCGGTGGAATCTGAAATGCCCGCTGACGACGCTGCCGAGCGGTGTCGAGCTGATCGCTCCCGAAGAGCTGCGGGCCAACGGAGTGGAACCGGCCGAGCTCGAGAGCGATGACTCGGAAGAGGAAGTGGCGGCGGGGGGGGACCTGGGCGGAGCCGACGACGGCGACGATTCGGCGGACGGCGATGCCGCGCAAGATGAGGCTATCGCGACGACCGACACGTCCCCGCCGAACCGAACGCCGCTCGACATTCTGTATCTGGGCCAGCTCTACCCCTGGAAAGGGGTCGACCTGCTGGTCCAGGCGATGGCCCACCTGCCGGAGTACCGCCTGACGATCGTCGGCGGCAATCGCGACAAGGACAAGAACCGGGTCAAATCGCTGGCGCGGGAACTGGGAGTGAACGGCCGGGTCAATCTGGTGGGGCACATCAGCCACCCCAAGGTGAAGCGCTACATCCGCAAGGCGCGGGTGTGCGTGGTGCCGTTGCCGCGGGCCGGATACCGCGAGGCGCGGTTCTTCACCAGCCCGATGAAGCTGTTCGAATTCGCGGCGTGGGGCAAGGTGATCGTCGCCAGCGATCTGCCGACCTTGCGCGAAGTGCTGACGCACGGGCAGAATGCGTTGCTCGTGCGGCCGGACGATCCGGTCGCGCTGGCGGAGGGACTGCGCGAGGCGCTGGAGAACCAGCCGCTGCGCGAGCAGCTGGCGGCCGGCGCATTGAAGTTGGCCCAGGACCACGCCTATGAAAATCGCGCGCGGCGCATCCTGGAGTTTTGCCGCCCGGGCGGGAAAGTGACGGCATGAACTGGAAAGAGCGGGTTCAGCAGTGGGTCGTCGAGCCAACGCTGCGAGGACTGGGCGTGCCGGTGCTGCGGCAATACGGCTTTGAACCGACCGAACCGCCGCGTGTTCTCCTTTACACGGCGAGCAACGTCGGCCTGGGGCATCTGTTCCGCGTCCTGCGCACGGCGGCCGAGCTGCGCCGGCTGCTGCCGCGCGTCAACCTGCTGCTGCTGACCGACACCGAGCACCTGCACGTGACGCAGTATTATGGGCAGTTGGCGGTGCTGCGGCTGCCCAATTTCCATTATTTCGGCGAGAATTTTCGTGAAAAACCGGTCGGCCTGGAGCTGAGCAAGGGCAAGCTGCGCCTGCTGCGCTACAATGCGATGCTGGCGGCGGTGCACAGCTTTCAGCCGCACGTCTTTCTGATGGACACGGCGCCGCACGGCAAGCGCAACGAGCTGTATCCGGTGCTGGAGTATCTGGCCGCGCAGCGGCGGCCGCCGATCCGCATCCTGCAGTTGCGCGACGTACCGTTCGTGCCGGGCGAAGCCGAGCGCACGGACGACGCCCGCCGCCAACTGACGCGCAACCCGGATTTCTACGACTACCTGTTCGTGGCGGGGGACCCGCAGTACTTCGACCTGGCCAAAGTCTACGACTGGCCGAAGAAGATCACGCGCAAGTTGTTTTACCTGGGGTTCATCATCCCCGAGGCCGACGGAGATGGCCCGCCGGCAGTCGAATCGGGAACCGAACGCGAAATCGAGCGGATGATGCAGCGGCCGGCGCGGCGGATTGTCGCCAGCTTCGGCGGCGGCTGGGAAGCGGAGGAACTGGGGGGGGCGCTGCTGGCGGCCTATGCCGAACTGGCCGCGCAGCGCGGCGAACCGTTGCAGTTCTATCTGTTCACCGGACCGTCGGCCGAGGATGCCGCGCTGGCCGGGCTGCAGGCGCGCGCGGCGGGGCGCGACGACGTGCTGATCCGCAAGTTTTCACCGCGCTTTTCGCACCTGCTGGCGCGTTGCGACCTGGCCGTGCTGCAGGCGGGCTCCACCCCGTTTCAGATTCTCGAGACCGACATCCCGATGCTGCTCTACGCGCGCGATTTCAAGAGCAAGGAGCAGCAGTTCCGGGCCGAGCAGATGATCCGGTTCGCCAACGTGGAGCTGCTGGGCGAGGATGGCGGGCAGCCGGCGGTTCTGCGCGCGGCGATGGCGCGGCTGCTCGATGCTCCGCGCGTCCCGCGCCGGACGGGGTTTCGCTACGGCGGCGTGCGCCGCTCGGCGCGGGCGATCGCGGCGATGCTGGCGGACAGCCGCAAACCCCGGCGGCTCAGCGTCGAGGAGCTCAACCGGATCTGCCGCGAGGAATGAGGGTGAATTCCCGTTTGATGCGTAAATAGGAATCAGGCCGCGAAGAACCACCGTCGGTTGAGCCGTTTGAAGCCGGTCGTCGAGGGTTCTCGTCGGCCTTTGCCCTTCAAAATCGCGCGTTATTCCGTTTCAATGGTGGGTTTCCGTGGGACGGGGCGGGTTAATTACCAGCCCTTGCCGCGCAAATGGGGGCGGGCTTCGGAGGCGAGGACCAGGACGAGTTGCTCATTAACCGGGGGTTCACCGAGGGGACGAATTTGGGCAGACCTTCGGGAGCGATCACGAGGACGAGAGACGAGAGACGATTTTAGAGTGAGGGACGAATTCTGGAGGGCGGTCATGGCGATCGAGACGTTTTATCCGTTCGAGGAAGTGGAACCCAGATGGCAGCGGGCGTGGGACGAGCAGGGCCTGTGGAAGACGCCCGCCGGCGCCGCGCGGCGCAAATACTACGTTCTGGAGCAGTTCCCCTACCCCAGCGGCAAGCTGCACATGGGGCATGTGCGGGTCTACACGATCGGCGACGCGATCGCGCGCCTGCGCCGGATGCAGGGCTACGACGTGCTGCACCCGATGGGCTGGGACTCGTTCGGCCTGCCGGCTGAGAATGCGGCGATCAAGAACGACGCGCAGCCGGCGGCCTGGACCGAGCAGTGCATCGCCAACATGCGCGAGCAGTTCCACCGGCTGGGCATTTCGTACGACTGGGAGCGGGAGATTTCGACCTGCCGCGACGACTACTACCGCTGGAACCAGTGGATATTCATCAGGATGTGGGAGCAGGGGCTCGTCGAGCGGCGCAAGGCGGCGGTCAACTGGTGCCCGCGGTGCGCGACGGTGCTGGCCAACGAGCAGGTGATCAACGGCCGCTGCTGGCGGCACGAAGACACCGAGGTGGAGATCCGCCCGCTGGAGCAGTGGTTCCTGAAAATCACGGACTATGCCGAGGAACTGCTGAAGGATCTGGAGGAGAAGCTCGGCGCGTGGCCAAACCTGGTCACCGCGCAGCAGCGCAACTGGATCGGCCGCAGCGAGGGGGCGCTGGTCAAGTTCACCGTCAAGGAGACGGGCGAGGAATTGCCGGTGTTCACGACGCGCCCCGACACGCTGTTCGGCGTCACGTTCATGTCGGTCGCGGCGGAGCACCCCCGGGTGCGCGAGTGGATCCGGGGGCGCGAGAACGAACGCGAGGTGCAGGCCTTCATCAATCACGTCGTGATGGAGGGGCGCGCCGCGCGGACAGACGAGGCCGCCGAGAAAAAGGGGATCGCGCTGGGCATCCATGCGATCAACCCGGTCAACGAGCGCGAGATCCCGATCTACATCGCCAACTTCGTGCTGATGGAGTACGGCACGGGCGCGGTGATGGCCGTGCCGGCGCACGACCAGCGCGACTTCGAGTTCGCCCGCAAATACGGCATTCCGGTCGAGGTCGTGATTCAGCCCGAAGGCAAGACGCTGGACGCGGCGTGCATGGAAGCGGCGTATGTCGAACCGGGGGTGATGACCCATTCGGCGCAGTTCGACGGGCTCCCCTCGGAGCAGGCCAAACAGGAGATTACCGAGTGGCTGGCGCGCCAGGGCAAGGGCGAAAAGACGGTGCAGTACCGGCTGCGCGACTGGCTGATCTCGCGCCAGCGCTTCTGGGGGACACCGATTCCGTTCATCTACTGCGAGGGCTGCGGCCTGGTGCCGGTCCCGCTGGAGGACCTGCCGGTCAAGCTGCCGGAGAACGCGCGGTTCGGGGGGGAAGGCAATCCGCTCGCCACCGTGCCGGAGTGGCTCGAGGTGGAATGCGAGCGCTGCGGCGGCAAGGGCCGGCGCGAAACCGACACGATGGACACGTTCTTCGACAGCTCGTGGTATTACCTGCGCTTCACCGATCCGAAGAACGAGCGGGTTCCATTCGACAAGGCGGCCGCCGAGAGCTGGATGCCGGTCGATATTTACGTGGGGGGCAAGGAGCACGCGATTCTGCACCTGCTCTACTCGCGCTTCTTCACGAAGGTCCTGCGCGACATGGGGCTGGTGACGCTCGATGAGCCGTTCAAGCAGCTCCTGACGCAGGGGATGGTGCTCAACACGGGAACCGACCCGCGGACGGGCGAGACGAAGATGTTCAAAATGAGCAAGTCGATCGGCAACGTGATCGATCCCAACCAGCTCATCGCCGAGCGCGGCGCCGACGTGGCGCGGCTGTTCATCCTGTTCGCTTCGCCGCCGGAGAAGGACCTGCCGTGGTCCGAGCAGGGGGTGGAGGGGATGTCGCGGTTCGTCAACCGGATCTGGCGCCACGCGCAGAACCACGGCGAGGCACTGCGCGCGGCGGGCGGGGGGGACGTAACGCCCGGCGAAATTACGGAGGAACCCGACAGAGCGCTGCTGCGGATGATCCACGAGGCGACGCGGCGCGTCACGCACGATGTCGGCGAGCGCTTCCAGTTCAATACCGCGATCTCGGCCTGCATGGAACTGTTCAATGCCATCGGCGATTACGCGCCGCGCGCAGGCGATGCGCTGAGCGCGCGCCTGTGGGCGATGGCGACGCGCCGGCTGGCGGTGCTGCTGACGCCGTTCGCGCCGCACCTGGCCGAAGAGCTGTGGCAGCGGGTCGGCGGCGAGGGGCTGGTGGCCCAGCAGGCGTGGCCGTCGTGGGATGAGGCCGCGCTGCGCGTCGAGACGATCGAGATCGCCGTGCAGGTCAACGGCAAGGTGCGCGGCAAGGTGCGGGTAGCGGCCGAGGCCGGCGAGGAGGCGGTGCGCGCGGCGGCCCTGGCCGACGAAACCGTTCAGCGTTTCATTGACGGCAAGACCATCCATAAATTCGTGTATGTGAAGGGCAAGCTGGCCAGCCTGGTCGTCAAGTGAAGGGAGGAGAGACGAAGTAGCGCGCTACCAGGGGGAGTTCAGATCGCGCATGACCAGGCCGGTCACCAGTTTGGGGTAGAAATACGTTGATTTGTGCGGCATGCGCAGGCCGGCCCGCGCCACTTCGCACACCTGCTCGATCCGCGTCGGATTGAGCAGGAAACCGACGCCCCACTTGCACGTCGACATCGCCTTGAGGACGGCGGCCGCATCCTTCTCGTAGCGCACGTCCTCATCATCCAGTTCGATCTCGGGGTTGCCCAGCCACGCCTGATTGATGATGTAGCGGTGCAGGATCGTCACGTCCAGGCTCTTGATCTGGCGGGCGATCTTCTCGTCGTCGATCAGTTCGTCCAGATCGGTCTGTGGCTTCAGCTTGAGCAGGTAGCTGCGCCCCTTGGGCAGCAGCATGACGAAGGCGGTCCCGCTCGCGTCGGCGCCCGAGAGCTGTTCCACGCAGCGGCGCGCTTCATTCTCCACGTCGCCGCCGTTCAACGCCAGCGGTTCGACTTCGAAATGCTCCGCCAGATCGTCGAGCGTTTCCTGAAGGTTGACGCCGAGAACCGCCTCCTTGCTCAGGATGCGATGCGTCGGCAGGACGACCAGCCCCTCGTCGTGGATGTTGTTGAGATACATCATTGTGTAGTCGAACGGCTGGCGGCCGTCGCGCCGTCCGGTGATCTCGCGCATCTCGTCGCGGAAGAGCAGGCTGGTCTCATAGCGATGATGGCCGTCGGCGATGAACAGCGTCTGGTCCTTCATCCGTTCGGTGATGCGCGCCACGACCGAGCTCTTGCACAGCGGCCAGAGGCGCTGGACGACGCCATCGAATCGGGTTTCGATCGCCTTGCTCGCCGTCGCCTGGGCCAGCAGTTCATCCACCTGGCGGCTCGGGTCGTCGTAGAGGCAGAAGATCGGACTGAGGTTGGCATTGGTCGCGCGCATCAGCCGGAAGCGATCGGCCTTGGGTCCGTCGAACGTGTGTTCGTGGGCGCGGATTCCGCCCTCGCTGAAGTCCTGCAGGCGGACGGCCGCATAGAACCCGCGGCGGCGCACGGTGCGGCCGTCGGGCAGCTCAAATTCCTGCTCGTAGACGTGGAAGCATTTCTTCGGGTCCTCGACGACGACCTTTTCGTCGCGCCACTGGTGCCAGAGGGCGCCGGCGCGCGCGTAGCGATTCTCGAACTCATTGTCGTCGGGCATCGTCTTGCCGAAATCGATGCGCACAATGTTGTGCGGGTCGGCGTCATAGAATGCCTGTTGCATCGCGGGGGTGATCACGTCGTACGGCGGCGTCAGCACGCGCGCCAGTTCCTGGCTGCGCGTCAGCGCGTATCGCGTGGCTACAAAGGGAGCAATGTCAGCCATGCTGTTGTTTCCTCGGCGGCTTCCTGCCCGATTTCAATATCTGCCTGGACCGCCGGGCGCGACGGCTCGAGCATGCAGTTCAGTAGAATGTGATCGGTATCATTCCGAGCGAACATCCGGGGAGAGCGCACGACCCCTCTCCCAAAGTTCCACGCCCGCCCGTCTCAAGTCAACCCTGTTCCTATCGCGGCGCATCTTCCCCCCGATACCTTCATCCTGGCCCCGCAGGGCGGCCTGCGCAGGCGCCCCGGCCGATCCGCCGGCATCCGCCCCGGGCAATGGCCTGCCGTGTGTGGGGAACATCACACCGCGGAATTCACGCTGGCTTGCCAGCCCTCATTTTCCATATAAACAGAGCGGCGCAAAACAAAAACGGCATCGCCAGCCAGGCATTTCCCGCGCGGGTGAAGACCGTGCGGCCCTGGCGCGGCGGGAACCAGAGCGTATCCTCGACCACGCCGGTCATTTCCAGCCCCAGGCCGCGCGAGATTTCGCCCGCCGGCGTGATCGTGGAGCTGATGCCGGTGTTGGCCGAGCGCAGCAGCCAGCGGCGCGTCTCGACCGCGCGCAGCAGGGAGAGGTTGTGATGCTGCGGCGCGCCCGCGCTGCGCAGATACCACGCGTCGTTCGTCATCACCACCAGGAAGTCGGCCCCCTGCCGCGCATAGCGGCGCGCCATCTGGTGAAAGGTCGATTCAAAACAGATCAGCGCGCCGAACTGGAGTCCACCGGTTTCGAACAGCGGCATCGCCTGCCCGGCGTTGAACGAGCCGATCCCGACGACGCTCTCCTGCAGACCGGGGATGATGTCGAAATACGGCACGGTCTCGCCGAACGGCACCAGCCGCACCTTGTCGTAGATCGTGTCGTCCCACGATCCGTCGGCGCGCACCAGGTAGGTGCTGTTGTAGATTTCGTCGCGGCCCGCGGCGCTCATGTCGCGTCCCGCGCCGAAGACGATGTCGGCCCCTGCCCGGCGCGCCAGCGCCGCCACCCGCTCGCGGATCCGCTCGTTGCTGTAAAAGTCCAGTTCGGTGTAGGCCGTCTCGGGCATGACGATCAGGTCGGGCCGGTGCGTCAAATCCTGCTCGACCAGCCGCTCGTTGCGCGCGGCGATCACCTCGCGCAGCCGCGCCGCTTCGCGCCGCCGTTCCGGCGTCTCCCACGGATAGTAGCTCATCAGCTTGGAGATCTGGTCGATGTTCGGTTGAATCATCGCGACATCGAGCGGGCGCGCGTCGGCGGCGGAAGCCCAGGACGCCACGCGCCCGCGCCAGACGAGCCAGGAACCGACGTTGTGCGACCAGAAAATCAAGAGGAGGAGCGTGGAGGTCAGCGCCGCGCGCCGCGTGGCACAGCGGCCGCGCCCGCCGCGATCCTGGATCAGGCGCAGCAGCGACAGTAGCCACCCCGCGGTTAGCAGCACGCCGAGGCTCACGCCGGCTTCGCCCAGCAGGCTGGCGATCTGAATTGCCCAGGGCCACGCCGCCAGCGCGTGACCCACCTGCGGCATCGGCATCGCGAGCCGCCCCAGCGTCCGCAGCCATTCGCTCAGGAGCCACAGCGAGGCAAACGCAACGAAGCCGGGCCATTCGCGCGGCGTCCACAGCCAGCGCCGCGTGATCCAGCCCGCCAGAGCGTAGTAGAGGCCGAGATACGCCCCCAGGAGCACGACGCCGGGGTAGATGAACGGATTGCCGACCACCCAGAACAGCGTCCAGAGCCACTTGAGCGCTCCGAACGTGAAGACCCAGCCGAAGAGCCACAACCGACGGAACGCGGCGCCGGGCGTGGCCGCCGCGCGCACGGCCAGCCACGCCAGCAGCGGCGCCAGCACGATCAGCGGCCGCAGGCGATACGGATCGAAGGCGAGCACGCCGCAGAGGCCGCCCGCCGCCGCCAGCCAGTAACCGGGGTCGCGCAGGGCGTTTCGCAATCGACGCGCCATGCGGCGGATGCGTCCGGCTGGGGCGTCCGCCGGCGTGGGCGGGCGTTCGGCCTGGCGGCGATCCGGAACGGGATCTCGCGCGGGATGACGCGCCATACGGGTGGTGCCTTCGTTGGGGTTGGATGGGGCGCGGCGGATGCGGGGCGCGGCGGAACGGCTCTCCGCCCGCCAGTCTATGCAAGCCGACCGGGGTCGCCTATGAAAAACCGAACTTCCACAATGTGTTGGGTCAGCGAGACGCCGATTTGCTCCGGTGATTCACGCGCAACCGCCGCGATCGCGGCGTTTTCCCCGTTTGACTTGGGCCCGGTCGCCCGCTAGACTGTTGTGCTTTGGAGACGTCCGGAGGGGCACCGGTGTGTGCCGCCGGGCGGATTCGAGCCACGGTAAATCGGGTCGCGAGCGCGTAGCTCAGTCGGCAGAGCAGCGGCCTTTTAAGCCGTTGGTCGTGAGTTCGAATCTCACCGCGCTCACCACCGTCTCCCCCGTGGCCGGCGCTCCAACGCGTCCCCATCGTCTAGAGGCCTAGGACACCGGATTTTCATTCCGGCGACAGGGGTTCGACTCCCCTTGGGGACGCCAACCGTTTACCCCCCCGGCGCCATGAGCGCACGGGGGGGTTCGCTTTGGTAGGGAACCGAATGATCCCGAGAACTACTCCACGATGAACTGGCGGAACTTGACCGGCACGGCGGCATCCTGCATTGTGGCCAGCGCATCGATCAGGCCGTAGCCGTCGTTGCTGTCGGGCGAACCGGCATTGGCGGCATTGTTCTGCAGAATGGCCTTGATCTGGGCGGGCGTCGCGCCTGGGGCCTCCTCCAGCAGCAGCGCCGCGATGCCGGCGGCCAGCGGACAGGCCATCGACGTGCCGGTTTTGATGCAATACTCCGCATCGGCGAGCGTATTGCCGACGCCCAACCCCGCCCCATCGTTGTCGATGATGAACGTATCGGAGGGAATGATGTCATTGTCGCGGCAGGAGATGATCGCCGCGCCGGTGGACATCACATCGGGCTTCATCAGACCGTCGACGCGCGGCCCCAGGCTGCTGAACTCAGACCGCGTGCCCTCGTTCAACGAGTTGTAAAACCAGCCGTCGCCCTTGTAATCCGTCCACGCTTTGCGGCTCGTCCACGACCCGACGGCGATGGCGTCGTCGGCCAGCCCGGGACTGCCGATCGTATAGGACTCATCGGGGCTGTCGAACGTGACCAGGCCGCTGGAGGTCAGTGCGAACAGATGAACCAGCGGCGTGCTGCCGGAACCCGCGCTGTTGGTCAACTCAAAAGTATAGGACTTCGTCGCGCCGGCGGCGATCTCGGGGAACAGACCGTAATTGCGACTTTCGGTCCCGCGCACACTGCTGTCGGAGGTGCCGAGGAGAAAATCTTCGGTTCCCGTCAGATTCGTGCAATTCAGGCTGATGTTGAAATCGCCGGGGGTGTCATCGATCCAGACCACCCGGATCCCCAGAGCCGTGGTGTAGGTGCCGACGCCGGCCGAATTGTTGATCGTCAGGCCGAACGTCGACGACGTCGCGCCGGGCGCGACGCTGACCGACGCATGATGCTTCTTGTTGGCTTCATTGCCGGCCGACATGAAGACAACCATCGGCTTGACCTGGCCAGGGTTGAGGCCGGCGACGGCGGCGTCGATTGCCTGCTCCATCTCCTCGGAGCCGTCGTTGAACGAGCCAACACCGCCGTAACTCATGGTGAAAATGTCGCAGCCCACCTCGCCCGCGCGAACGATCGCCTCGACTTCATCGGCAATGCTGGCGCTGGCGGTAAAGTCGTTGCCGATTTTGTAAAAATAGAGATTGGCGCCGGGCGCGGCGCCCTTGTACTGCCCGCCGGACTGCGTGCCGCGTCCCAGGGCCGAACCGGTCACGTGGGTGCCGTGGTCGCTCACGGTGCTGCTGACATCGGTGCCCCAAGTGCCGACGCCGGTGCCGTCGGTCATGTCGTACGCTTCCACCGGCACGGGAAAGTCGGGGTGGGTCGTGTCCAGGCTGCTGTCGGCGACGGCGATGTTGACGCCCGTGCCGTCGCGCGCCGTGACGCCGATGCCGTTATGCACGTCGTCCACGTTCATCAACGCCAGGCCGAGGTCGTTCATCGGTTGATCCAGCCGCGCCGTCGAGGTCAGCAGGACGATCCGCTCGTCGGCCTGCACCTCGTCCAAGGCGTCGTAGGCGACCGTCGACAGATAAAAGCCATAGGGGTGCTTATCCGGCACGGGGGGAACGTAGGTCTGGTGAACCGTGATGCCCCGCGCGGCGAGTTCCGCCTTCTCCTCCTGGGTCAGCGGGCGCTCGACGTAGAGCGCGCACTCCTCGGCGCCGAGCGGGCCGGGCGCAATGCCTTGCTCGAGCAGCGCCGCTTCCTGGGAACTGGGCGAAACGCCTTGCTCCTGCAACGACTCCTTGATCTGCTTGTGATACAGGATCTGCCCGCTGATTTTGGATGCGGGCCCCTGAGCCGCGGCCGTCCCGCCGATGGCGGCCAGCACCAGGGCGGACAGCAGAATCAGGCGGCGGGATTGCGCGCGCACGGACATGGAAGCATCCTCCTTTGGATGGAAGGGGAGACCGTTGCAGGATGTTGCAGGCGGGCCAGTTCTGCCGCCTGACGCTTACTCCCCGGCGACCGAGCCAAGCGAGGAGAAGGACGGACCAAATTAATAGCGGACAAACTTTACATCAAGGTGAACATTATATGCCCGACCCGCGGGAGAGGCAACCACCCGGGTGCTTTTTTCTTTTTTTTCCCGATGGCGGTTCCCCTAGAATGCCCCATGCGCTCCCCCCGTCGTTTCGCGCTGGCAGCCCGGCCGAGGCGCGCCATCCGGCCGCGCGGCCTCAGATGAAAGTGCCATCATGATTCTATTGGAGTTGCATCGCTGGGGCGGATCGTTGCTGCGGATTTTGCTGACCGCGTGGAGCCTTGCGCTGCTGGCCGCTTGCGGGCCGCCCCCGCCCGCCCTGAGCGAGAACGAACCGATCGCCATTGCGGAGTATGAGCCGCAGCAGACGCTGGCCGGCGAGACGTTCGCCGAGGTCCCCGGCGGCCTGTCGACCGTGACGATCCGCGCGCAGGGGGCGACCTCCGACACCATCGTCCGGCTTAACGGGACGGCGCTGGCCAGCCGGGTCGACGCCTACGGCATTATCAAGGCGTTCATCCCGGCGGAGCACCTCCAGCAGCCGGGCCGGCTGGCGCTGAGCCTCTACGATGAACCGACCAGCCGCGTCAGCGAGCCGGTCTATCTGGAGGTCGAGGGGATTGTCGTGGAACGTTACGGCCCGACGGAGATCACCGCGGGGGTCGATTTCAACCCGCAGCCGTCGGGCAACTCGGGCATCTGGCTGCAGGCGCGCAACGCCGCGCGCGGCACGGTGCTGCTGGCCAATGGCGAGCCGCTGAAGACGGCCGTGACCGACAGCGGCCTGGTGACGGCGGAATTGCCGCCCCGCTATTATGATGCCCCGGGCACGCTGACGCTGACGCTGGTCGACCGCGACGCCGATCTGCGCAGCGCCGACCTGCACATTCCCATCCTTGGGGTGCGCGTGGTCGACTACGGCCCGCGGCGGACGGACCCCGGCGTCGCGTTCAATCCGCAGCCCGACGGCGCCTCGGCCCTGTGGTTCAATCTGGCCGCGCCGCTGTGGACGGCGATCGTCACCTGGGACGGTCGCGAACTGCAGACGTCGGTTGGGGCCGACGGGGTCGTCTCGGCGCTCGTGCCGGCCGAGCTGATCGCCCGACCGGGCTTCCATCGGCTCCAGATCGTCGACTCGGCGGGGGGAATGAAGAGCGAGCCGATGGTGTTTCAGGTGGGCGACGTCGCGCCGGCCGCCGCGACCCCCGTGCCGCTGGCGCCCGCGCTCGATTCCATCCAGATCTATGTGAAGCGCGACGGCATGGTCCGGCTGGCGGGTTTTGATCTGGCCAGCCGCGGCCTCGACCTGCAGGCCACCCGCGGCGACCAGCTCAACCTGCATCTGCGCGGGGAGCCCGTTCCCATTGTGGTTGAGGGGCTGAGCCCGAGCGGGACGCTGGCGCCCGACAGCACGATCCTCTTCTGGGGCGAGTTTCCCCGCGGCGAGCAGACCCTGCATGACCTCCACGCCGCCGAAAATGTCTACCTACTGCGCTGGGATGGCGGCCGGCCGCCGGTGCGCTACACGATGAGCGACCCGCTGAGCTTGCCCGCGCCGGACGAGCCGATCCTGACCAGCTGCCCCCGCACCGCGCATCTCGAAGAAGATCGCGAGGCCAACTTCCTGCAACACTACAAGGGCTTCCCGACCGACCGGGTGATGTGGGCAACCTTCATGGCGCCCCCGCGCGAAGGGCACCGGTTGACGCTGGGCACGCTGCCGGACCTGGCCGAGGGGGCCGCCCCCAGCGCCATCCGCATCATGCTGTGGGGCAACAGCCGGCTGGGGATCCACCCCGATCACCGCTGGCGACTGGCGCTCAACGGCCACGACCTGGGCGAAGCGGCGTGGGACGATCGCACGCACGTGGTCCACGGCGCTCCGATTCCCGAGGGAGCATTTAGCCGGCACGAACCGATGATGGCAGCCGGTTCCGAAGTCGAGCTGACGCGGGACAACAACCTCGAACTGCGAAACATGCAGGCGGGCGAGACGATCGACTCGATCTCGATCGATTGGGTTGAGATCGATTACGAGGCGGTCCTCCGCCCGATCGACGACCGGTTGACCTATCAGTTCACCACTGGGACGCTGGCGCAGGCCGTCTCGATCGAGAACGCGTTCAGCGGCGCTCCACGGATCTTCAGCATCGATGAGGGGATCGAGCTGGCGCTGCCCGCCGGATCGCCCCCCGATGCCATTCGTTATCGCTATGAAGTGAAACCGGATTCCGCCGTGACCCGCCCGAGGTTCGTCGCGGTCGGGCCGCGGGGCTACCTGGCGCCGGAGCGGATCGAGTCGGGCTTCGCCTCCGATCTGAAGTCGGCCCAGCCGCCCGAGTATCTGGTCATCACGCACGCGCGCTTCGTGGAAGCGCTTCAGCCGCTCATCGA
>ERZ795049.1386-NODE-1386-length-32075-cov-27.689194_pt1 | contig 32075 bp, 26 predicted proteins | sample MGYA00375133_ERZ795049 | MGnify/ENA primary metagenome ERZ795049 (study PRJEB30178, sample SAMN05720147) | activated sludge metagenome | isolation source: anaerobic digester from wastewater treatment plant | place: Japan | collected 2015-04-20 ... | reverse complement strand
CCACTCTATCACGAAGGACTTCCCGTAACTACGAGGTACCCGGGACGACGCTTACCCTGCAGCGGCGTCGTCAGAATCAGATCAAACCGTGCCGCTTAGAAGCGGAACGAGGTGGTGACCGACCAGGTCTGGTGAGGAGCGATCGTCCAGGCCGCGACGGTACCGTCGAACTGGGTCGAAGCCGGGATGAGGCGATTGCCGTCACCGACGTTATAAACGTTCAGCTGGATGTCCCAATCGATCTTGCTGTTGAGCTTGCGCTCGTAGCCGATCCACAGGTCGATGCCATCCAGGCGGGGCCCGTAGTAGGGATTGGCCATATCGAAGGTGATATCGGAGCCGTCCCCGTTGATATCAATGACAGGGTAGCCGATGGCGACCTTGTCCTGCCAGCGATAGCCACCACCCACGCGGAAGCCCTTGAGCTTGCCTTCGGTGAAGCGGTAGTTGGTCACGAAGTTGAAGCGCCAGCGACGGAGCTCCGTCGAGTAGGTGCCTTCCTGCAACTTCATGAGGAGGTACTTCGAGTAGAAGTTACCGTTCCAGCTAGCCAGACCGGTGCTGCCGGCGCCAGCGCCGCCCCATTGGCGGATCTGGCCCATCGGACCGTTCTGGTACTCGTTGGTCAGCGCCACGAACTCCTGCAGGGTTTCGCCACCGATGTTGGAGCGCATAGCCTTCGTCTCCGAAGCATTGAAGCTGACGGACCAGTTCTTCGTGGGGTTGGCCACGAATTCATACTCCCAGCCCTTGGACACCTGGTCCTCGGTCGGGCGAAAACCCGTATTTTGGTTGGACATCTTGGTGGGCTGCGTGACGTTGAAGTCATTAAAACCCCACGCATTGAGGACCTTCTGAACGATCGGCTCATTGGTGTACTGACGCCAAGCGGCTACAGCAGAGGCGCACAGTGCATCGGCATCGGCCTGTGTCTGGCCGGCAGTCGGTGAATACTGCCAGACCCACGAACCTGTAGTCGTGCCAGTATCGGCGACTGAGTTGGGATCTCCCAGCGCAGTCAGGTGATACTCGTACGCATCGGCGCGGTCTTCGTTGCGCACAATGAAGTTGCCAGGCTCGGTGAAGAACCAGGTCGGGATGCCGGTGGTGTTGTTGGCGTTGACCAGCGTGGTCTCATACTTATTGATGCGGACGAAGTACTTGCCATCCTTCGTCGAGAGCATGATGCCACGTTCGTTGGTCGTGCCAGAGGGCATGGGCAACGCATTGCCGTAGAGATCCGAACGAGCGGACTCGATCTGGAAGTTCTGCGACTCGTTGTAGTAGAGGCTGACGTTGATCGGCAAACGGTCGCCGACGAACTTGTTCAGCTTGGCCATCACGCTCCAGCTTGGGGAGTTCGCTTCATAGACCGTAGCCCGATCCTTATCCGTCGCCTGATAGACGAGGCGGCCGTCTTGGCGGAGCGCGTCAAAATCAATGCGATTGCGGACCTTCGTGCCACCCACGTTCCAGTTGCGCACCGCATCGTGACGGATGCCGTACATACCGGTGATCGCGCCATCCCAGAAGCCACCCTGCCAGACGAGGGCACGGGACTCTGTTTTGCGGCGGTCCAGAATGGCGTCCACGGTGAGGGCATCTTGATCGCCATTTTCGGCGCTGAGGATCTTCACGTCGGCCGTGGACCAGCCGACATAGTTGGCCGGGTTTTCCGCCTGAGTGGAAACGGAGTTGTTGTAGGAATTGATCCACGTGGCCGCCGGATCGACGCTCGCGGGAGCATTCCAAGTCGAATTGAAGTACTTCCACTGGACCGACGCGGGCATCTCGACCTTATCACCCGCACGCCCGATGTTCACGCCCTGATAGGAGGGCTGACCGAGCAGCGAGTCGGACAGGTAGATGAGGGTCGTCACCGCCCGTTCGTTGGCGTCCATGTTCGTAGGCTGGGCACCGTTCCAGACCAGCGAGTCAAACTCGTCGGTCGTGCCATAGCGCTTGAACGTGCGATTATCGCGGCGCCACATGTCGCGGCTGAGCAAACCGCTGACGGTGTGTTTGCCGAGCAACTTGCCGACCCAACCCCAGCGATTGCGCTCGCTGAAGTCGTGAGAAGCATAGGCGGAGAAGCGAGCGGACTCGCGGGCAACGTCACTCGTGCCGTTGCCGTACCTGTAGTTGCTTTCCGTGTAAGCCTTGCCCACGTTTTCGTTGGGCGTGCCATCGAGGTTGTGCGAGTTAATGTCGACATACACCGTGCCACCACCGAACGCGTACTGGCCGGATGTATAGTCCTGCTGGTCGTACGCGAGTTCGACGCCCAACTTTTGATTGAAGAACGTCTGCGAGAGGGACGCATTGAATGCGTCGAAATCCTGCCATTCGTTCTTGTTGTCTCCGTCAATCAGGTTGTTATAGAAGTCGTAAACGGAGGAGTCCGTTAGCGAAGTCGACTTCCATAGGCCCCATTTCTGGTACGGGGTCGTCGCGTCGCGCTCGGCCATGTAAGCCGTGGTCGCCACCGTCACGCGTCGGGAGAAGGGAAGGCCACCGATGTTGCCATCGACGGTACCTTTCGAATTGAGGCCACCGATGTTTGTAAACTCAGGCTGCGAGTATAAGAACGGGACTGATTGGTTGGTGTTTACCTGAGCCCAGACGCCACCGTACATCGACGGCGCACCGAGCCACGGCTCATAAGTCGGATTCGCCTCGTTGTTTTTGCCGCGCTTGGGGTTGTACTGACCGGCATTCGTCGGGAAATACGAATTAATCTGCGTTGTGCCGTCAGTGTCGTAGTAAGGCTGGCCGTTCTCATCCAGATTGTAGAACTCACCCGAGTTCTGCACCAGATTCGGATTGTACACGGTCTGGTCGAGCTCATCCCACCACGGCGTGATGCAATCAGTCGGAGCCACGGTACGCGGATTGTTACTCCGCACGGAACCCTTCTCGTAGTTCACCTTCAACGTGGTCTTGTGCGCACCCCGATTGAGGAACTTCGGGTCGTAGCGCAGGGCGCCGTAGGCACGGCGGTCCAAGCTGTAGGCCGGGTCCTGCTTGTATTGCTCGTCCTTGCGCAGAAGGTCGACGCGGATGGACAACTCGTCCTTCAGGAGGTTCTGGTTGTAGTCGAGCGCCTGGCGGTTCGCGCCATAGGAGCCGTAGCGGAAATCGACGGAGCCGAATGTCCGGTGCTGGGCCGTTTTCGTCGTCGAGTTGATGATGCCGGCCGGGCTGCCCATGCCGAAGAGGATGGAGTTGGCACCGCGCTGCATATCAATGCGGTCCACATTGTAACCATCCCACGAGATGTTCGACATGAAGAAATTACGCGTATTATCGGCCGAAGAAAGGCCGCGGACACGCGTATTGCTGTTCGGATTCGTCAGATTGCTATCCGACTCAGTCTGGCCACCCGAAATACCACGGAAGTTACCCTGCATACCACCGACTTCAGTATTCGGCGTGTACATGAGCAGGGACTTGTTATCGACCGCACCCGTATCCTTCAGGAATTCGGAGGTGATAACGGTGATGGCGGAACCGATGTCCTCCAGCTTGGTGTTGATGCGGGAACCGGCCAAGGTCTGCGTGGCTACGTAACCTTGATCGGACTCGGCGCTCACTTCGAACGGAGTGAGCTCGACGATTTCACTGTCAGCGTCCGCAGTGCTAGCGGGGACAGTTTCGGGTGTTGGGGCCGCTTGCGCGAGTAGGCCTGTGGTCGCAGCCATGCTCGCCAATGCGATGAGCCCGTGCGAATACCGGCGCGATTTGCCGGGGTTCTTTTTGGGTGTCTTCATGCTTGGTTGTTTTGGGTTAATACTGACCAGGGAAAGGGGCCTGTTTCGTACCGACGGCGCAGCAGCACCGTCCAAACAAGTGCTTAATGAGGGGTGAGGGGGAAGGGGAACTAGCGGCTCGTCACACAAATCGAAGGTCTAGCTGCTAGTCCCGATGAAGGTCTAGTTGCTACACCTGACGAAAGCCTAGTTACACCTGACAAAGGGGCAAATGACATCCCAAACTAGGCCCTTAACCCCTGAAAGAGTTGCAAACAGTTTCATGATTTCAGCAGGCCCACCACGCGAAGGGCGTGGAGCGTGAACCATTCGCCAAAACTCCATCCTGCGCCCAGCCACGATGGGGGGCGCGACGAAACGCGGGGCGGGGACGCGGGCTCGGGAAGGTCGGACCTTCCGGGACGAGTTTTACCAGTTGTCGCTGCGGAAGGGCGCGGCGGGGAGGCCGGCGGCGTTGTAGAGCGTGGCAAGCGGGTTGGCCTGCCAGGCGTAGCGCACGGCGATGGGCTCTGGCACCTCCGGCGACGAGACCACGACGGTGTCGCCTTCGATGCGCGCGTCGGCCCAGTGCCAGGTGCGGTCTGCACCAGCGACGGCAAACTCGCCGAGTTTGTCGCCTTTTACCACGAGACCGCCGTCGGTGTCCGTGTAGTGGATGCGCAGCGCACCGGGTAGCGTCTCCAGCTTGGCAAAGGTTGGGCCGGCGGTGACGACATCGCGCCCGTAGACGTCCTTCAGGGCCAGGCGCGCGAGGCGCTCGCCCACGGGGACCTTCTCGGTCGGGTGGATGTTGTCCGCATCTCCGGTGTCGACGGTGATGATGGTGCCTGCGGCGCGGATGCTGCGGCCGATCTCCATCTGAATTTCTCGGATCTGCGTCCAGCCGTCGGCGGTGGACGGCGGTTCCGCCTGCCGCTGCATGAAGGCCGGTAGGCTGACGATGTAGAAGGGGAAATCGCCCTGGCCGAAGGCGGTGCGCCAATCGGTGATCATCGCCGGCAGGAGCGTCCGGTATTGCTGCGCCTTAAACTGGTTGGCCTCGCCCTGGTACCAGAGCGCGCCCGTGAGCGCGAGCGGGGCGAGCGGCCGGAGCATCCCCTGGTAGAGGACGGACGGCATCGTCGGGTAATTCTCGTAGGCGAGCGGCATCGGATGCGGCGCGCGAGCGTCGACACTCACGATGCCCTTCCATGCACCTTCGAGCGCCACGGCGGAGCCGTCGCCCAGCACAATCTTCAGATCCCCGGCAGGGGTGTTGAAGCCGCCATCGGGCTTTGTCTTGAGCACGCGGATGACCACCGTGTTCTTGCCGGGGCGAAGGACATCCGGACCGATGGGATAGACGCGGGGATTCTCGACCCAGGAGCTCGCCCCGACCCAGCGGCCGTTGATATGGACCGTATCCATCTTCTCAACGACACCGAGGAGGACCTTGGCCATCCCGGCCGGCAGCGGATCCGGCAACTCGATTTCGCGCCGCAGCCAGACGATCGCGGGAGTCTCCGGCACACCGAGATCGGCAAAGGCGGACTTGAGCGTCGTCGGCTTCCAAGCGGAAGCGTCGAGCGTCTCCTTGCCCCATTCCTCCTTCTGGCCGCGATCAAACTCGTCGTACCAGTGGCTGATGAAGTTGCCATACTCCGGCTCGCCGCGCGCCTTGAAGCGCTCGATCTCGGCCAACGCCGGCCCGAACTCGGGCATCCGCTTCAACGTCTCGGGGGCCATCCAGCATTCGGCGGGAGTGCCGCCGACCGCGCTCTGGATCAGCCCGATCGGCACGCCGGTCTCGGCGTGCACCTTGCGGGCGAAATAGTAGGCGACCGCGGAGCCGCCGCCCCACATCGGGAAAATCTCGGGCGCACACACCTTCCACTCGCCCGTCGGTACGGCGACAGGGCCGTAGGCGGACTTTGTGGGTACCCTGAAAAAGCGGATGCCGGGATGGTTCGCTGCGGCAACCTCGGCCTCACCGTCACGTGCGCCACGCAGGCTGAATTCCATATTCGACTGGCCGCTGCACAGCCAGACGTCGCCCACGAGGATGTCGCCAAGCTCGGCGTGTTGCGGACCGTCGATTTCCAACGTGTACGGACCGCCGGCGGGCGGCGGGGTAAACTCGGCCTGCCAGCGTCCGTCGGCCGCGGCAGTCGCCTTGGCGGTCTGGCCGGCGATCTCGACTCGCACTTCGGCGCCGGGCTGCGTCCATCCCCAGATGCGGTTGGGTTTGCCGCGCTGGAGTACCATGTGTTCGCCGAAGACCGGGCTCACGAAGGGGCGCTCGGTGCCGCCAGTGGCGAACAGCGAGGCACACAGGGCGATGGCGAACAATGCGGCGGAGAGGACGCGTTTCATGGTAGGAAATGGTAGAGCTTAAGTCGGTGGCCTATTTCGCCATGGCGGGATCGCCGGGCACGTATTCGAGGCGGAAGTTGACGAAATACTCCAATGGCTGGGTGGCCGGCTCGACGCCGGCGGGCAGTGGGCGCTTGGCGAACACCTGGAAATAGCGCAGGCAGCCATCGCGCCAGAAACGGGCGTCGCGCTCCTGGCGTGCGAGCAGCGAGGCGACATGTGCGTGGCGCTCGGAGTCGATGTGGCCGGCGAGGGTGGCCCAGCCCGCCTGCCACGCGCGGACTTCGTTTACGCCGCGTTGGTAGTGCAGGCCAAGCTCGTCCCAGAGTGTGCGGCCGGAGGCGAGCGGACGATCCCAAGGCACGTGGTGGAACCAGAGGAGAAATTTTTCGGGGCAACGTGCCGGATCGGCGAAAAGTTTGGCGACCTCGGGGCGATATTGTGCGACGGCGTTGGAGCCGGTGGCCGTGCGGTCAAAGCCGACGCCGCGCTCGTCGGCGCGGTGGTAGTAAACGGAAGTCCAGTCGGGGCGGCCAGACCTGGCGACCCAAGGGCCCGGCCCGTAGTGGTGCCCCTCGGCCATGATGTGGTGCAGGCCGAGCGGCATCGAGTAGTCCACGACGGCTTCGCGCGAGGCGAGGAGCATGGCCGTGACTGGCGCGACGACTGCGGGCTCGTTGGAGAAAGTCATGCGCGTCCACTCGTCGGCGATGGACTCAGAGGTAAGCGAGTAGTCCCAGGCGAGGCGGCCAAAGGCGTACCAGTTGGCGGCGGCGAGCGGGTGGCCGGTCCAGTTGCGGTCGCTGCCGGTGTTGGCGACGCCGGCGATGCAGGAATCGGCGAGGCCGTCGACGGAGCCATCGACGACGCGGGCGACGGTCGAGCCGGCGCCGGCGCAGAATGTGTCGGAGTCGAGCGTCTCCTTCCACATGGGCGCGAGGAATGCGAGTTGCAGCGCGCCGCCGAGGTACTCCTGGGCGATCTGGAGCTCGGGCGCGAGGGGCGTGTGCGGCATCGCTCCGAAGAGCGGGTGGAACGGCTCGCGCGGCATGAAGTCGATGGCGCCGTTTTTGACCTGCACGAAGACGTTTTTGCGGAACTTGCCGTCGAGCGGGGTAAACTCGGAGTAGGCCTGCTTGGCGCGGTCGTCGGGGGCCTCATGGCTGTACACGAAGGCGCGCCAGATGACGACGCCGCCGTGCGGCGCGAGCGCGTCGGCGAGCATGTTGGCGCCGTCGGCGTGGGTGCGGCCGTAGTCCTGCGGGCCGGGCTGGCCTTCGGAGTTGGCCTTTACGAGAAAGCCGCCGAAGTCGGGCACGTGGCGGTAGATTTCATCGGCCTTGGTTTTCCACCATGCGGCGACCGCCGGATCGAGCGGATCGGCGGTGGGCAGGCCGCCGATTTCCCTCGGCGCGCTGAAGCGGGCCGTGAGGTAAACGCGCACGCCGTACGGGCGGAAAACGTCGGCGAGGGCGGCGACTTTTTCGAGGTAGGGTGCGGTGAGGATGGTGGCGTTGGCGTTGACGTTGTTGAGCACGGTGCCGTTGAGGCCGATCGAGGCGCAGGCGCGCGCGTAGTCGGTGTAGCGCGGGTCGAGGACGTCGGGCAGCGTGAACCAGTTCCAGAGCGAAAAGCCGGCCTGTCCGCGCTCGACGAAGCCGGTGAGGTTGTCCCAGTGGTTGAGCATGCGGCGCTTGATGCGCGGGGCGCCGGCGGTGGCGAGCTGGTCGACGGGGCGGGCCGTCTGGAGCTGCCGCAAAAGCGCAAAGGCACCGTAGAGTGCGCCGGTATCGGAGCCGGCGGAGATGACGGCGCACGAGGTGGCGCGTTGCTCCAGGCGAATGGCGTAGGCCTCAGCGCCGCCGGCCGGCGCAGTGGCCGATTTTTCGAGGACGACAGGGACCTCGCGCCCGATCAGGCCGCGCAGTCCGGTAGAAAGCTCGGTGCGCGCGGCGGCGAGGGTGGCGGACTCGGCGCCCGCAGGCGTGGCGATCACGATCTGCCCGAGCGCCTGCGTGTAGGACTCGCGCAGCGATGTGTCGGCGACGAGGTCATAGCGGAGCCAGAGCCGGTAGCCATCTTCGGCACGAGCGAGCGTGGCGCCGAGGGCGACGAGGATCAGGGGCAGGCAACGGAGCAGCGGGCGGATCGTCATGGTTGAGCCGGAGTGTTGGGTGAGGTTTTCGGGGCGTGGATCTGATAGCGGCCGCCGACCTGGAGGAGGGCGAGGTGGTAGAGCAGTCCGTCGTAGTAGCGCTCGATGCCGGAGGGGACGGGCATGTCCCAGAGGCGCTGGACGAAGAGTTTTGCGTCGGGCGAATCGGCGGCGAGGGCGCCGACGGCGGCCATGGCGAAGAGGCCGGGCGAGTGGTCGGCGGTGAGGGCTTTGCCGTCGAGAGTGAAGTTGTTGGGACAGTTCGGGCCCTGCGCCGCGAGGAACGCGAGCACGCGGTTGCTCTGCTCGATCTGCCAGGAGTCTTTACCGAACCAGGACCAGTCGAGGGCGACGTTGCCGATGGTGCGGTAGGCGTCGAAGAGGAAGTTGCCGTGTTCGCCAAAAGCGACGGGTGTGCCGTCGAAGTGCGAGTAGTCGGGCATCAGGCCGGTGACGGGATGCGCGGCGGCGCGGAAGTGGCGGCGGCTGACCTCGGCGGCCTCGGCCATGAAGGCGCGGTCGTCGGGATCGGCGGCCCAGCGCGCCCACAGTTCGTAGAAGGCGGGCAGGTGGTAGGACGGATCGGTGAACTGGCTGCCGCGGCTGGTGGGGACGAAGACGATTTGTTTCTCCTTCCGGTCAAACATCGGGGTGACGGCATCGTCGCCGTCGTCGCTGTTGTGGAGCATGTGGCGGAGGAGGGCCTGCGCCTCAGCCTCGTAGTTGAAGATGCCCTCGCCGTTGCCCCAGCGGTGGGCGGCGAAGAAGAGCGTCATGACGAACCACTCCTCGCCATCGGAGGCCGGGCCGTTGCTCATGCGGGTGCCGTCATAGCGGCATTGCCAGCCGTAGTAGCCTGCGAAGCGGCCGTCGGGGTTGTACATGTAGCGCCGGGTCCACTTCCAGATGCGGTCGAACTCGGCTTGTTTATCCATCTGCACGGCGAGCATCATGCCGTAGGACTGGCCTTCGGTGCGCACGTCCTCGTGTTTGATGTCGGGGATGTAGGTCATCCCGTCGGCGGTGGTGTAGAAGAGACGCTGGGTGGCGGGGTCGCCGATGGAGAACTGGTCCCAGACGGCCTGGAGTTTGGCGTCGAGTTCGGCCTCAGTTTTGCCGAGGTGCTCGGCGAAGAGATTCCGGTACTGGCCGGATTCGAAGGCGGGGGCGGCCGAGGCCGGGACGAGAGCGCTCAGGGCGAGCGAGGCGCCCAGGAGGATTTTTTTGAGGATGGGCATGAGGATACGGCTAGACGGGAGACCGGGGGCCGAGGTTGCCGCGGAACGGTGCGTCGTGTGCGGAAGGCGGTGCCGTCAGCGCGTGTGCCCTGACGGTCAGCGTGCGCAGGCGGGAGCGTGGATTTGGAAACGTCCGCCGGCTTCGAGGAGGGCGAGCGTGTAGAGGAGGCCGTTGTAGTAGCGCCAGCGGCCGGTGGGGATGGGGGCGTCCCAGAGGCGTTGGAGAAAGGGTTTGGCGAGCTTGGGGTCGGCGGCGAGTCCTCCGACGGCGGCCATGGCGAAGAGGCCGACGGATTCATCGGTGGAGACCGGGCGGCCGTCGAGGGTGTAACGGTCGGGGATGAAGTCGCCTTGCGAGAGGAGGAAGCGGAGGACGCGGTCACTTTGCTCGGTGGCCCAGCCGTCGGTGGGGAACCAGGCGTGATCGAGGGCGACATTGGAGATGACGCGCCAGGCGTCGTAGCGGAAGTCGCCTTTTTCGCCGTCGAGTGGGCGCCCGTCGAAATGGGCGTATTCGGACATCAGGCCGGTTTTTGGGTGGGCGGCTTTTTTGAAGTAGTCGCGGCTGACGATGGCGCAGTCGGCCCAGAAGCGGCGGCCTGCTTCGGTGCGGTCCCAGCGTGCCCAGAGTTCATAGAAGGCGGGCAGGTGGTAGGACGGGTCGGTGAAGCGGCTGGCGTGTTTGGTGGGGGCAAAGACGGCTTGTTTTTCGATCGGGTGAAAGATGGCTGTGATCTCGCCGCCGCGGTCGTCGTTGCGCATGGCGTCGAGGATGGCCTGGGCTTCGGCGGCGTAGTCGATGGAGCCCGGCGTGGCGCTCCAGCGGTGGGCTGCGAAGAGTAGGGCCATGGCAAACCATTCCTCGCCGTCGCTGGCGGAGCCGGGGTCGATGTGCGTGCCGTCGAAGTGGCACTGCCAGGCGAAGTAGCCGCGGCGCGGGCCGTCGTCGTGGTACATGTGGGCTTTGACCCAGCGCCAGAGGCGGTCGAACTCGGCGCGTTTGTCGAGTTGGACGGCGATCATGAGGCCGTAGGACATGCCTTCGCTGCGGACGTCGGCGTTGCCGATATCGGCGATGTAGGCCTGGTCGTCGCCGACGGGGTAGTAGAGGCGCTGGGTGGCGTCGTCGCCGTAGAATTGCTGCTGCCAGGCGGAGTCGATCTTGGCCTGCACCTCGGCGTCGGATTTGCCGAGGAGCTCGGTGAAGAGGTTGCGCTGGGACGTGGGGCCGAGGCCGCCTCCGGGCGAGCACGCGCCGACGAGGGCCGAGGAGGCGGCGAGCAGGAGAGCGCAGGCGGGGGCGAGGAGGCGGAGGATCGACATGGCGTGGATCAGGCGTGGGCGGCTTGGCGTGCAGCGATGGCCTTCTGGCGGCGCTCCTCAAGCTCGGCGGCGATTTGCAGGGTTTTCTTTTTGTTGAGTGGGCAGAGCGCGATGGCGATGGCGGCACCGAAGAAGAGCAGGCCGACGCCGATGCTGCTGGAGAAGTGGTAGCCGACGATGGCGTTGGGGTCGTTGGGCATGGAGGTGTCGTAATTCCAGAAGCCACTCATGGCCCAGAGGAAGACGGCGGAGCCGAGGGCCAGGCCGGACTTGAGGGCAAAGCCGATCGTGGCAAAGACCATGCCGGTGAAGCGGTGGCCGGTTTGCCATTCGGAGTAGTCGGCGGCGTCGGCGTACATGGACCAGGCGGCGGCGATGGTGGGCGCGTAGGTGATGGAGCCGATGGCCGCGAGGACGACCATGCCGGTGGTGCTGGTGGGCGTGAGGAGATAGTAGGCGCAGGCGTTGAGCCCGCCGAAGAAGAAGCCCCAGAAGATGACGGCTTTTTTGCCGAAGCGGCGCACGAAGCTGGTGGTGAGGATGATGAAGAGGATGGTGGTGCCGATGCCGACCATGTTGACGATGCTGTTGAAGACGTCGGCGACGTTGGAGGGGAGGTTGTCGTGCGTGCCGTGGGCGATGTAGCCGAGGACGTCGAAGATGTTCTTGCTGATGGTGGGGTCGGGGGTGGTGAGTCCGAGCTTGGTGAGGAAGTCGAACATGGCGCCCTTGTCGGCGAAGCGCTGATAGAGGTTGTAGTGGGCGCTGCCGCGATAGGTGAGCAGTGCGAAGTTGAAGATGGTGAAGGCGAGCAGGGCGTACCAGGGGCCGTTTTTGAGGAGGTTGCGGAAGTCCTCCTTGGGGGTGCTCTTGGCTTCGCTGACGGGCTGGATGCGCTCCTTGGTGGTGAAGAAGGTGACCAGGAAGAGGACGAGACAGAGGACGGCCCAGATGGTCATGGTCATCTGCCAGCCGTGCTGACGGTCGTGGCCTTGGGCGAACTTGGCGACGAGCGGGAGGGTGCAGCCGCCGACGATGAGCTGGGCGATGTTGGCGCCGACGAAGCGGAAGGAGTTGAGCTTGGTGCGCTCGTTGAGGTCGCTGGTCATGACCGCACTCAGGGCTGAGTAGGGCATGTTGTTCATCGAGTAGAGCGTCATGAGGACGGTGTTGGTGATGCCGGCGTAGGCGATCATCATGCCGGTGCTCCAGCCGGTGGGGGTGGTGTAGGCGAGGACCATGACGATGGCCCAGGGCAGGGAGGTCCACAGGACCCAGGGGCGGAACTTGCCCCAGCGGCTGGTGGTGCGATCGGCGAGGATGCCCATGATCGGATCGAAGGCGGCATCCCACAGGCGGGGCCAGAGGAGGACTGCGGCGGCGGCACCGGCTGAGAGGCCGAAGACGTCCGTGTAGAAATTCGTCTGGAAGAGCACCATCGACATGAAGACGAAGTTGGCCGCGGCATCGCCGCCGCTGTAGCCTGCTTTTTCCAGAAAGGAGAGTTTGGGAGAGACCGGAGTCATGTGAGTGTAGGGTGTGGGGAAAACGTGACGGGGGGTTACTTCAGGAGCCAGAGGATGGTGGTGACACCGCGCGGGTAGTAGCGGCTGCCGCAGACGATACCGGTCTCGCTGTTGATCTGGTCGCACATGGCGTGCTCGCCGCAGCCGGGGCGGCGTTGCCAGTCGGCATGGACGCGGTCGGCGGCGCGGGCGGGCTCGGTCATCGCCTCAGGGAAGAGGGATCGGATGACGTGCTGCGCGATGGCGATCTTGCTAAACCAGGTGTTGGTGCTGGTGCTGCTCATTTTCCAGCCGCCCGACTTTCCATCGAGGCAGATGCCGGGCTTGAGGATGCCGCAGAGGTGTTTCGAGAGGAGGTCGAGCAGTTCGGCGAAGCGGCCGTCGCGGGCGGTCGCTTCCTTGATGCCGAGGTAGAGGGGGTAGACGAAGCCTTCGACGGCGGGGATGATGCGCGAGCGGTTGCCCTTTTCGAAGACGGCGGGGAAGGATTGGGTGTCGGCTTCGAACTTGGTGGCGATGGTGCGGGCGAGGAGGTCGGCGGTGGCGCGGGCGTCGGCGGAGTCGTCGTGGAGGCCGAGGTGTTTGAAGGCGCGTTCGAGGAGAAGCCAGGCGCCGAGGGTTTTGACGGAAAGGTAGAGGTTGTTGCGGGCCTGGCCGAGGGAGACGTCGAGGCTGTCGTAGGTGGTGATCTCGGAGCCGTCGGTGCCGCAGCGGGCGCTGTCGTGCTTCATGATGCCGTCGCGCAGCGCCGGGTTGGGATTGTCGCGGCGGTGGATGCTTTCGGCGCAGGCCAGGAGGATGGCTTTGCGTTTGCGGAGCCATTTCACGTCGCCGGTCTTTTCAGCGTAGGTGACGGCGCAGAGGACCCAGTTGAGGAGTTGCTCCATCGTCATGTGGCTGAAACAGCCATGGAGATGGTCGCACTCGTAGCTGGAGTGCCCGTCCGGGGTGAAGTGGTTCATCACGCCCATGTCGTGCGTGAAGGAGAGGCCGCCGGGCACGGATTTGCCGCCGGCGAGGATCTTGTCGGTGTAGGAGTAGCGATCGACGAAGAGGTCGAGTGCGTTGCGCACGGCCCACGGGGTCCACTTCAGCTCCCAGAAGAGGTGGTCCACGGTGAGGTCGAAGGTGTTCATCATCCGGTATTCGCCTTCGTTGACGACCCAGAGAGGCTTGCCCTTGTGCCAGAGCAGCTGGGTGCTGCCGAGGTAGCTGTGGGCGGCCTGTGCAAGGAGGAACTGCTGGTCGGCATCGAGGCCGGAGCTGGCGAGCTCGCGGTCGCGGCGTGCGGCGATGCTTTCGTAGCGGGCGCGGTTGGCCAGGCCGTGGGCGAGCACGTCTTCGAGGTTTTCGAAGAACTGGGCGTAGGCGTAGCCGGCGGAGATGCCGGTGGTGACGGCGGCGCCTTGGAAGAAAGCAAGGACGAGGGGGAAGCGTTTCTTCTGGCCTGCGGGGACCTTGAAGGTGAGTGCGCTCTCTCCGCCGATCACGTGGAGGCCGCGGTAGTCGCGGAATTTTGGGGCAAAGACGTCGAAGCCCAGCCGTTGTCCGACGGCGGCCGAGCGGGCCGTGGCGTAGCCGAAGTCGGGGCCGACGGCGAAGCCGGGCAGGTCGAGACCGGCGTCGGCCACGGGGCGTTGCAGGCGGTCGAGCTCGCCGATGCCGAACATGAGCTCGACGGGAGTCTTGCCGGTGCGGTTATCGAATTCGATCCAGCCGGTGACGACCGGGGCGAGGGCGAAGCGTGCCGCCGCGCGCGACATCCGGGCGGGATCCGCGATCGGAGCAAAGGGCGAGAGCAGGCTGAAGCCGAAGCGCCCCGAGCCGGCCCGCCAGGTATCGCTGGCCCAGCCGAGCGTGCGTTCGTAGGCGGAGGGCTCGAGCATGGTGAACCCGGTCGGTGCGACGGAGTTGCCCGGATCGGCGCCGGTGAAGGCCCCCTCATTCGACTGCGGCGGGCGGAAGAAGGGGAGCATCTGCCAGAGCGCGTCGGGCGCGTCGCCCGTGCGGTAGCCGACGTACACGTTTTGGTGGCCGGCACCCCGCAGCGACTGGCCAAATCCGCCCGGGCTTCCGACCAGTCCGATACTAAAGCTGGCGAAGGCTCCAAACGGGGCGTGTTGAGTGTGAAAACTGGGCTGAAAATCGGGCGTGCGGGGGGCGGACATAAGGGGGTGACTTACTTCGGGGTCGTGAAGAAAATGGCTCAATGGGTTCATGATTCTATCAATAGAATTGAGTTTTCCCGCGAGCCCCTTTTTTTGCCCTCCCATGAATCGTCCACGGGTTGTGCTGGCAGATATCGCGAAAAAGGCAGGAGTGCATGTGACGACCGTTTCGCTGGCCTTGCGCAACAGCCCCCGCCTCCCGGAGGCGACGCGCACCCGCATCCGCGCGCTGGCCGAGTCGATGGGCTATGCGCCCGACCCGCTGCTCCAGGCCCTCGCCGCGTACCGGGGCAACACCATGGAGCGGAAAAGCCCGCCCACGCTCGCTTATGTGACCAACTGGAATAGCCGCTGGGGCTGGCGGAAGGTGATCGCCCATCCCGATTTCTACGAGGGTGCGCTGGCCCGCTCCAAGGAGCTGGGCTACCAGCTCGAACACTTCTGGCTGCGCGAGCCCGGCCTGACCCATGGCCGCATGAGCCAGATCCTCACCGCGCGCGGCATCCACGGCGTGATCATCGCCTCCCATGTGCGTGAGATCGACTCGGCCCTCCAGTTCGACTGGTCGCATCTCTCCGCGGTCAAGATCGACTATTTCCCGCACGAGCCGCAACTGCCCCGCGTGACCAACGACCAGTTGCAGATCATCCGCCTGGCGATGCAAAAGGTCCTCTCCTACGGCTACCGGCGCATCGGCATGGTCATGGACGAGGGCTGGGACATCACCGTGGATCGCCTCTGGAGCACCGGCTACCTCTATGAACAGCAGGCCGCGCCCGTCGAGGACCGCCTCTCGCCCTACCTCTTCCCCTGTGCCGAGAGCCTGGAGTCGTGGCTCAAGCGCCAGCGTCCCGAGGTCGTGATCGGCCAGAGCTCCGTCATCATGCCCGCTCTCCAAAACCTCGGCTGGCGGGTGCCCCGCGACATCGCCCTCGTCGATATCTTCCTCGACGATCTCAGCGGCAAGACTGCCGGTGTCGTCCAGAACCACAACGAGGTCGGCCGCCTCGCCGTCGAGCTCCTCGCCGGGCAACTCGTACAAAACAAGTTTGGCATCCCCTCCATTCCGACGACGACCTACGTCGAGGGCACCTGGCACGACGGCCAGTCGCTGCCCGTCCCGCGCCTTGATCAGCCGGCAAAGGAGCCGAGCAGGTCGGCGTAGACGCGCGCGGCCCGCAGCAGATCGCCCAGCCGGGCGCGCTCGTCGATCCCGTGCTCGCGTTGCCCGCCCGGCCCGTAGCCGAGCGTGGGGATGCCGAGCCGGTGCGCGAAAAAGTGCATGTCGGTAAATCCGCTCGTCACGCTGAAGCGCGCCGGTGCGCGGCGCACGCGGCCCACGCTGTCCGCCATCGCTCGGAAAAACGCCCCCTCCGGCGGCGTGAAACACGGGGAGCTCTCCGTTGTCTTTGCCACCGAGATCCGGCAGCCCGGGATGCGCCTCGCCGCCGCGGCGAGAAACGCCCGCAGCTCGCGCTCTGACACGTCGAGCGACTCGTCGGCCAGCACGCGCCGGTCGATCGAGAAACTCGCCGAATCGGGCACCGTGTTGATCTTGCCGCCCGGCCCCTGCGCAAAGACGCCGCCGACGTTGATCGTGGGCCGCATGACGACGCCCTCCGGCGTCACGAACCGGGGCCCGGCCAGCGCTTCCTTGTACGACTCCAGCTCGCACACCAGCGCTGCCATTTTTTCGAACGCGTTTACGCCCTGCTCGGGCCGTGAGCCGTGCGCCGCCCGCCCATGTACGCGGACTTCCAGCCAGACGACGCCGTTGTGCCCGCAACAGATGCGCGAGCCCTCACCGCCCTCCATGACCACCGCGTAGTCGGCGCGCAGCGGGACGTGCCGCACCAGCCAGTCCGTGCCGAGCGCCGAGTCGGTTTCCTCGTCGGCGGTGAACGATACCTCGACGTTGACGCGCGGCGCCGTGCCCGTGGCGCGCAGGGCCTCCAGCGCGAGCAGTAACGCCGCGATCGAGCCCTTCATGTCGGCTGTGCCCCGGCCGTAGATCCAGCTGCGCTCGACGGCCCCGCTAAACGCGTCGCCATGCCGCCACTCGCCGCCGACGGGCACGACGTCGTAGTGGGCGTTGAAATGGAGGGTCTTTTTCGCACCGGGTACGCGCCAAAGCCCGAGGACGTTGTAGCGGGGAAACGCGTGCTGGCCGGCTGGGAGCGCCCGCTTGAGCTCGCGGTCGGGGACGCGCAGGCGACGCGTTTTCAGGCCACGGGCGGAGAGCTCGGCGGCGAGGAGCGCGGACATCGTGGCGTAGTCGCGGCCGGGCGGGTTGACGGTCTGCACAGCGACGAGCCGGCGCAGCAGCGCGGGCAGCTCTCCGGCGTGGGCGGTGAGGTAGGCCGTGGGCGTCATACGCACCAAGTTGAGGAGGGTGCCGGGCGGTGTCGATTCCCGGAGTGGCCGCGCGGTGGTTGTTTTTGACAGCCCGGAGCCGGCCCGCAGTGTGTGGCGCCGATGCCCTCCTACGCCGATTTGCGCAAAGACTACACCCTCGCCGGGCTCGCCGAGAAAGACCTCGCGCGCGACCCGTTCCGCCAGTTCGAAAAATGGTTTGCGGAGGCGCAGGCGGCCAAGGTGCCCGAGCCCAATGCCATGGTGCTGGCCAGTTGCACTGCCGACGGCCGGCCGTCGACGCGCACGGTATTGCTCAAGGCCCTGGATGGCCGCGGTTTCGTTTTCTACACCAACTACGAGAGTCGCAAGGGGCGCGAGCTCGCCGGCAACGCGCGCGCCTCGCTCCTGTTCCCCTGGATCGCGATGGAGCGCCAGGTGATGGTCGAAGGCACCGTCTCCCGGGTGACGCGCGAGGAGAGCGACGCTTATTTCCACAGCCGCCCGCGGCTCAGCCAGCTGGCGGCCTGGGCGTCGAACCAGAGCAGCGTGATCGGTGACCGCGCCCTGCTGGAATCGGCGATGAAGGCCCTCGAAAAGCAGTACGCGGGCACCGACGTGCCGCTGCCGCCGAATTGGGGCGGTTTCCGCCTCGCGCCCGAGAGTGTTGAGTTTTGGCAGGGCCGCCGCAGTCGCCTGCACGACCGGCTGCGCTACCGCCGCGATAAGGAAGGCTGGGTAATAGAGCGGCTGGCCCCTTGATGAAACGGGGCTTCTGCATTCAATTTGCCCGGTTATGCTGCTCTACCTCATACGCCATGCGCACGCCGAAACCGCCGCTTCGGATAAACTCAGGCCGTTGAGTCCCGCCGGGCAGCAGGCCGTCCGCCGGCTCGTCGCCGGATTGACCGCCGCCGGCGTCTTCCGCCCCGTCGCGGTCTGGCACAGCCCGATGCGCCGGGCCCGCGAGACTGCGGAGCTGCTCGTTGCCGGGAGCGGTCATGGGCCGATGCCCGTCATGGAGGTCGAAGGACTGTTGCCCGAGGACGATCCGTCCGACATCGTGCCGCGCCTCTGGCATTGCTCGCATAATCTCGCGGTGGTGGGCCACGAGCCGTTTCTCAGTTTGCTGGCGACCTTCTTGGTGACCGGCCGCGTGGCGCCGACGGTCTTTGCGATGGATAAAGGGGCGGCGCTCTGTCTGGAGCGCCCCGAGGACGACCGGCCCACGTCCCGCTGGCGCTGCCGCTGGCATGTGGTGCCGGAGCTGTTTCCTCCGGTCAGCTGAGCATGGAGCTACACCTGCTTCCGATCCGCTCCGGCGGCGCCGCTGAGAACATGGCGTCGGATTTTCTCCTGCTCCAACGCTACCCCGAGGCCGCGCAGGTGCGCTTCCGCCACTACGGCTGGCACCGTCCTGCGTTTACCTTCGGCTACGGCCAGAAGATCGACTGGGTGCGGCAGCAGCTTCCCGCCGACGATCCGTACGAACTGTGCCGTCGGCCGACCGGCGGCGGCGTGGTGGACCACCGTGACGACTGGACGTATGCGCTGGTCATCCCGCGCGGGCATCCGCTGGAGGAGGTGCGTGCGGTCGAGAGCTACCGCGCGGTGCATGCGGCGCTTGCCGCAGCGCTTGGAGCGCAGGGCGTGCCGGCCATCCTGAAGAAAACGGTCGATCCCGAGGCCGACCCGGAGCCCGGCGTGTGTTTTCAAAAGCCCGAGCTCTACGACGTGGTGCACGCCGAGACCGGTGCGAAAATCGCCGGCGCCGCGCAGAAGCGCAACAAACGCGGCCTGCTCTTTCAGGGCTCCCTCTGGAAACCGTCGGTCGAGCCGGTGGCGGTCGATTGGGAGCGCTTCCACGACGATTTCACGACCGGGCTTGCGGAGGCGTTGCAAGTCGAGCTGGTCCGCAGACCGTGGCCGGAGTACGCGGAGGGCGAATTGGACGGGCTCACCGAGCAGTACTCGACGCCGGAGTGGAACGAGCGACGTTGAGTGTCGCGCTTAGTCTGGCGTGACCAGCGCACGCAGTTTCACCAGAGCGAGGATCCCGGCAAAGCCGACGAGGCAGACCGCGAGCGCCATGCCGCCGCCAAACCAGTTGCCGTGCGCGTAGAATCCGGCCGCCGTGGCGCCGCTGGCCATCAGCGCCATGCCGCCGAAGAGACGGCCGGGGGAGTTTTTGAGGCGCTCCTTGACGACATCGTGGCGCGGGCTTGGGCGCACGTGGCTGATCTGCAACCAGGCGCCGCCGGCGGCGCAGAGGCCGGCGATGCCGAGCGACGCCAGCGCGAGCCCGGGGCGCCCTGCCAGCGCGAGTGCGAGACAGAGTGTGGCGGCGAGTGCGAGCGGTAGCGCCATGCCTGCGGCCATCTTTGCCAGGCGCAGACGACGCTCCGGTGCGGGGCTCATCCGGATCAGATCCCAGGCCTCTTCGCCCGCGGTGGCGACGAGCGCAAATTGCGACGAGAGCTGGCCGGCGACCATCACGCTGAGCGGTGCGAGCGTGGCAGCCCCGAGGGTGGTGTACAATCCGAGCAGGGCGGGGAGCAGGTAAAGGATCGACGGCAGGATCTGGGAGAGGAGCAGCGGATCTCGGAGGATGAGCCGGAGGTCCTTCCAGAAGGTCACCCAGGCGAGACTCTGGCGCCAGTGGTGGCGATACTCGCGACGGTGTGTCCGAGTGGGGCGGCTGGTCGTTTCTTGTGCGCCTTCGAGAAATGCCCGCGAGAGGAGCCAGGTGGTGGCGGCGAGTAGGGCGAGTGTGCTGGCGCCGAGGAGCAAAAGCGTGTGCCAGTCGCCGCGCCCGCCGCGTGCCAGCGCCAGGCTGAGCGGGTTGGCCACGATCTGATCGATCAGGCGCTCGGCCGTCGGGCGGTGCGCTTCGCCGAGAAAGCCGGGCGCCTGGATGCCCAGATAGACGGTGGCGCCGCAGAGGGCACCGAGCACTTGCACCGTGGTGCGTGCGCGCCGGGCGCCGAGCCAGCGCACGAGCGTGAGCGTGAAGCCCACACCGGCCGCGGCGGCGAGTCCGGCCAGTTCCACCCAGACGAGATAACTGCCGGCGTAGTGCAGGCCGAAGCCCGCGATCAGACCGTCGATGACGGGCAGCAGCAGCAGGCCGACACTCAGGGCCGAGCCGGCGACGAGCGCGGTCATGCGTGCAAGCAGCACGGCGTGGGGGGAGGTCGGCGCGGCGAAGAGCAGGTGGAAATCGGCGCGTTCGAAGAGAAGCGTGGTGGCCTGCGTCATGGCCGTGCCCAGCATGATGAAGCCGAAAAAAAGCCAGGCGCCGGCCTCGACGTGGAGCGAGGGCGGGTGCGGGGCGTGGACACAGAGGGCGATGGCGAGTGCGTGCGCGAGTGCGAGCAGGATGGCGATGAGGCCGAGGTTGCCGAGCAGGCTCCAGCGGCTCGCGAGCAGCTCGCGCCAGAGCAGGCGCACGTCGTTGTGCAGGACGGTCCAGAGCTGGAGAGCGAGGGGGCGCATCGGGCGCGGCGACGGTTAGCGGCCGGGCTCGGCCGTGGTGACGCGCAGGAAGACGTCTTCGAGGGTGCCGCCCGCCTGGCCGGCTTGTTCGCAGAGTTCGCCGAGCCGGCCTTCGGCGACGAGGCGGCCGCCGCGCAGGATGCCGATGCGCTCGGCCATGCGCTCGGCGACGTCGAGCACGTGGGTGGTGAGGACGACGGTGCCGCCGGCACGGACGAATTCGTTGAGCAGATCTTTGACGAGGCGCGCCGCGGCGGCGTCGAGGCCGGAGAGCGGTTCGTCGAGGAGCATGAGGCGCGGGGCGTGCAGGAGGGCGCCGGCGAGGGCGAGTTTCTGTTTGGTGCCGCGTGAAAAGGTCTCGATGTAGGCGTCGCGTTTCTCCCACAGGCCGAGGCCTTGCAGGAGGCTTTCGGCGGAGGGGCGGGCATCGGCGGCGGGCATTGCCCAGAGCGCGGCGACGAACTCCATGTACTCCATGGGGCGGAGTTTTCCGTAGAGGACGGGGTCGTCGGGCACGTAGGCGAGCGGGCGTTTGGCCTCGATGGGATCTTTGGCGAGGGAGCGGCCGAGGATGGTGACTTCGCCGCGGTCGGGGCGGAGCAGTCCGGCGATCATGCGCAGCGAGGTGGTCTTGCCTGCGCCGTTGGGGCCGAGAAACGCGTAGAGCTGGCCGGGGGCGATGGTGAGGTCGAGGCCGGCGACGGCGGTGGTGGAGCCGTAGCGTTTGACGAGGCCCCGGCAGGCAAGCGCGGGCGTCGGTGGCATCGAGGCGGCTTCGGTGCTCATGGTTCAGGCGTGTCCGCTGGCAAAGGCGGTGCAGAGCTCGGCGAGGTCGAGCTCGGCGAGCGAGGCGACGCGGCGGTGGGCGTGCGAGAGGTCGTGGTGCGATGTGGAGACGTTGGGCGCGACGACGACCCACAGGCCGGCGCGGCGGGCCGCGAGCGAGCCGGTGTAGGAATCTTCAAAGGCGATGGCTTGTACGGGGCGTAGGCCGAGCTGGTTGACGGCGTGGCGGTAGAGGTCGGGCTCGGGCTTCGGGGCGGGGACTTCGCCGTAGCAGGCGAGGAACTGGAAGCGGTCGAAGAGGCCGAGGCGGCGCAGGTGGCGTTCGCAGTGGTCGCGTTTCGAATTGGAAGCGAGGGCGAGCTTCATGCCGGCGGTGCGCGCGGCGTCCATGAGTGCGACGACGCCGGGCAGGATGGGCTGGCGCAGCGTGCGCGCTTCGTAGAAGGCGAGCATCTCTTCGCGCAGCGCGGCGCGGTCGGATTCGGGGCCGAAGGCGGACCAGGCGTCGAAGGCGTATTCGGCGTGGCCGACGCAGCGGACAAAGACGGCGCGGTCGAAGGGGATGCCGTGGGCTTCGTGGACGTCGCCGTAGGCCTCGATGAGCGGGGTTTCCGTGTCGAGGATCAGTCCGTCGAAGTCAAAGACGAGGGCGCGGATCATGGTCAAAGCCCGTCAGCGGACAGGTCGGGGCGGGAGGCGCCAAGCGAAAAGATTACCGCTTGGGACGGTCCGGTGGCTCAGAGCCACTTGCGTTTCCGCATGGCCCAGAAAATGGCGAGGGTGCCGCTGAGGGTGAGCAGCGCGGCGAGCGGGTAGCCGAAGTAGGTGGGGAGCTCGGGCATGTGTTCGTAGTTCATGCCGTACCAGCCGCCGACCATGAGCACGGGGATCGTGAGTGCGGTGATGGCGGTGAGGAAGCGGATACCTTCGTTGGCCTCGTGGGAGGATTTGTTGAGGTAAACGCGGAACGAGAGGATGAGCTGGTCGCCCCAGGCGTTGGCCTGCGTCTCCATGCGGGTGAGCTCTTCGGCGAGGTCGCGCAGGTAGGGGACGATGAGCGGGCGGATGAGCTTGGTCTTCCCCTGGGCGAGCTCGGTGGCGATTTCGCGCTGGGGACGGACGATTTGGCGGAGCCCGGAGAATTTTTTCCGAAGGGCGACGACGCGTGGGAACAGCTCGTCGGCGGCGAGATTTTGAAGCGCGTCGGTCTCGACCTCGTCGAGCTCGTGCTGGAGGGCGGCGAGCGCGGGTTTGTAGGATTCGGCGAGCTGGTCGAGGAGGGCGTGGGCGAGGCGATCGGGGCCGCGTACGACGATGCCCTGGCGGGCATAGCGTTCGTAGGTGATCTGGAGCGGGCGCAGCGGCTGGCGGTGGAAGGTGACGAGGTAGTTTTTACCGATGAACAGATCGACCTCGGCGGTCTCCAGCTGTTCTTCGCCGATGCTCACGGCGTGCATGACGACGAGCAGGTAGTCCTCGAAGTCCTCAATCTTGGGGATGGGCGAGTCGGTGACGCAGTCCTCGATCGCGAGGGGGTGGAACTGGAAGGTGTCTTCGAGGACGAGTTTGATCTCTTCGTCGGTGGGTTCGGAGAGGTCGATCCAGAGGAGGACGCCAGGCTCGGCGCGCAGCGCGGCAAAGCTGGCGGGGGCCGGGTTGGCCGAGGCGAACTTGTTGTCGCGATAGACGAAGGCCGAGATCATGGGCGCGGGCTCAGAGCCACTTCTTTCGTTTGCACCAGCGCCAGGTGAGCGCGGTGAGCGTGATGGTGATGAGGGCGCAGGCGAGGTAGCCGTAGCGCCAGCCGAGCTCGGGCATGTGCTTGTAGTTCATGCCATACCAGCTGCCGATGACAGTGGCCGGCAGGGAGATGGCGGTGAGCGCGGTGAGGGCCTTGATGCCGTCGTTGGCCTGGAACGAGGATTTGCTCAGATAGAGGTCGAAGGAGATGAGCAGCTGGTCGGCGTAGTTGGCGGCGGTCTCGTCGATGCGCAGGAGGTTGTCGCGCAGGTCCCGGAAGTAGGGGAGCATGACACTACGGATGAGCTTGTTGTCGCCGCGGGAGAGGCGGCCGACGACGTCGCGCTGGGGGCGGACGATCTGGCGGAGAAGGTTGATCTCGCCTCGCACTTGCATGAGCTGGGCGGTGAGCACGCCGGTCTCGGTGCCAAGCACGGCTTCCTCAATCTCTTCGAGCTCGGCGCGCAGCTCGTCGGTGACGGGCTTGTAGTTGTCGACCATCGTGTCGAGGAGCAGGTGGACGATGCGGTCGGGGGCGCGTGCGGTGCCGGAGTTTTTGAGGCAGCGCTCGATGACGCTCTGGACGGAGCGCAGGGGCTTGCGGTGGAAGGTGACGAGGTATTCCTTGCCCAGGAAGATATCGAACTCGGTGGTGTTGAACTTCTCGGTGCGCGTGAAATCGACCGCGTGGGTGACGAGGAAGAGGTGGTCGTCGTAGTCCTCGATTTTTGGGAGAGGGGAGTCGGTGACGCAGTCCTCGATGGCGAGGGGGTGAAACTGGAAAACGCCTTCGAGGACCTGTTTGATCTCCTCGTCGGTGGGGTTGTCGAGATCGACCCAGAGGATGAGCCCCTTGTCGGCGCGGACGAGGCGGAGGGCCTCGATCTCAAGATCGCTGCCGACGTGCCGGCCTTCGCTGAAAATGAAGGATTGAATCATACCGCGCCGGAGGGATTAGGGAAATTTGGCGCGGGTTGCCAAGATTTGGATGGCGGCGGCGGTCGAGCCTGGGGCTCAGGCGGCGCCGGCGGCGAGTTTCGCTTCGGCCGCGACGATGAGTTGGATGAACTCCTCAGGGGTGGTGGCCGCGAGGAGGGCCTCGCGCTGCGAGGCGTCCTTGAGAAGTTTACAGAGTGCGCTGACGACCTGCAGGTAATCGCCCGGCTTATTTTTCGGAGTGCCGAGCATGAACATGAGGTGGACAGTGTCGCCGCAGGAACCGCTGTTTTCGAAACGCACGCCGGTGGTGCTGCGGCCGACTGCCATGACGATGGCCTTGGTGTGCTCGGTGCGGGCGTGGGGCAGGGCGATGCCGTTGCCCAGACAGGTGGTGTCGAGGCGATCGCGTTCCAGAAGAGCCTGATAGAAACCGTCGTAATTGAGCACGTCGGGATGTCCCGAGAGCAGGCGTGCCACTTCATTCAGGGCGGCCGTACGCCGGGTGCTCTGCACTTGGAGTTGAATCCGGGAGGGATCGAGAAGTCGGGAGATCAGACCAGCCATGCGAACGAAGTGATTATTGGCGGTGACAGTTTGCGGAAAATGAGTCGCGCCTTCCGGCAATGGCAAGGGTGGAGTCGCCACGGTTGCCAGAAAAAGGGCGCGCGTGACGAGGCGCTGCGGGGGAGGGCGGTTTACTCGGTGAGTTCGCGGCGGATCGCGTCGAGATCGGCGAACACCCGGTCGGCTCCGTTGCGCTGCAATTCGTCTCTGGTATGCGTGCCGGTGGTGACGGCCCAGCAGGCGGCGAGCTGGCCCTCGCGGGCGGTGGCAATGTCGAAGGGCGAGTCGCCGACGAGCAGCGTGGTCGCCGCTTCGGCATCCAGAGCTGCGAGCACGTGTGCGGTGAACTCGGGCTGCGGTTTGATCCAGGGTGTGTCGGTTGCACCGAAGACACCTCGGAGGTGCGGCGTGAGCCCGAGGTGCTCGCAGAGACGCCGTGCCGACGTGGCGTGTTTGTTGGTAAACACGGCGCAGGTCACGCCGCGTGCGGTGAGTTCGCCGATGAGTTCGCGCGCGCCGTCGAGCAGTACGACGTCGTCGAGCATCGTGCGGTCCCAGTAGGGACGGTAGATTGCGAGGGCGGCCTCGAGTTTTTCCGGCGGCACCAGCTGGCGCATCGCGTGCGTGAGACCGCCGCCGATCACCCGGCGGACCTGTTCGCGTGTCGGCGCCGGGTAGCCGAGCTGGGGCAGCGTGTGGCTGTAGCTCCGGTGGATGGCCGAGAGGTGGTCGATGAGCGTGCCATCAAGATCGAAAAGGACGGTGCGGAAACGCATGTGGCCAGATCGAAGGGGGCCTGGCCTCCCGCGGCCAACGAAAATTAGTCTGGCCGCAAGGCGATGGCATGTTGAGAACATCCTGCCATGCCCAGTCTTTCGGAAAGCCCTGTCGCGCAGATTGCCACCCGGCAGATTGGCGATGCGCTGGAGGTTTCCCTGGGCGGCGTCTGGAGTATCCGCGCCGAGCGTCCGCAATGGGCCCCGCTCGTGCAGGGCGTGGCGCCGCGCCGCCTGCGTTTTCTCCTGCAGGATGGGACGGACTGGGATAGCTCGCTTTTGTTGTTTCTCGGCTCGGCCCAGGCCTGGGCGCGCGAGCAGGGTGCCGCTTGCGATCTCGACCGCCTGCCGGACAAGTTGCGCGAACTGCTGGGCAAGCTCGACTCGGCGCAGGCCGCGGCCGCTCCCGCGGACCGCTCGGTAAATTTTTTCACGGCGGTGGGCGCGGCGGCCCAACATGCATGGCGGCAGGCCGGCGAGATCGCGGCGTTTGTCGGGGAGTGTACCCTGAGTGCGATGGCGATGGCGCGCCAGCCATGGCGTTTCCGCTGGCGGGATTGCCTCTCTGAGATGCAGCAGTGCGGAGCCATGGCGCTGCCGATCGTCAGCCTCATCAGCTTCCTCGTCGGCGTCACGCTCGCCTACACCGGGGCGATCATTCTGCGCCAGTTCGGCGGCGATATCTGGGTGGCCGACCTCATCGGCCTGAGCATGACGCGCGAGATGGGCGCGATGATGACGGCAATCGTGCTGGCTGGGCGCACCGGCGCCGCGTTTGCCGCCGAGATAGGAAACATGAAGGCCAACGAGGAGATCGACGCGCTCACGACGCTCGGCGTCTCCCCGGTCGATTTCCTGGTGCTGCCGCGCATGGTGGCGCTCGCGTTGATGATGCCGCTGCTCGCTCTTTACTCCAACTGCCTCGGCATCCTCGGCGGCATGCTCATCGCCTCGTCGCTGCTCTCGATCCCGCCCACCGCCTACTTCGTGGAGATGCAGACCATCGTCGACCTTTCCGACATCAACACCGGCCTGCTCAAGGCCGCCACTTTCGGCCTCATCGTCGGCATGTCGGGGTGTCTCCGAGGTATGCAGGCCGACCGCAGCGCCGCCGGCGTCGGTCAGGCGGCGACCTCCGCCGTCGTCACCGGCATCCTGCTCATCATCCTCGCCGACTCGTTTTACGCGGTGCTCTTCAACGCCCTCGGCTGGTAAACCATGGACGCCTCCTACGCCATCGAAGCCACCGGCCTGCAATGCGGCTATGAGAACAAGATCGTGTTGCGCGAGCTCAGCTTCGCCGTGCCCAAGGGCGAGCTGTTCTTCATCATCGGCGGCAGCGGCTGTGGCAAAAGCACGCTCCTGCGCCACCTGATCGGCCTGCACCAGCCCACGCAGGGCACGGTGAAGTTTTTTGGCAACGTCTTCGACAGCCGCGATCAGGCCGCCCGTCGCGCACTCTTGAAGACCTTCGGCGTGCTCTTCCAAAGCGGCGCCCTCTGGTCCTCGCTCACGCTGCGCGAAAACGTCGCCCTGCCGCTCGAGCTCCACACCTCCCTCTCCAAACGCGAACGCGGCGATCTCGCCGCCCTCAAGCTCGCCCAGGTCGGCCTCGCCGGCTTCGAGGAGTACTACCCCTCCGAGATCAGTGGCGGCATGCGCAAACGCGCCGGCCTCGCACGCGCCCTCGCTCTCGACCCCGCCATCGTCTTTTTCGACGAGCCCTCCGCCGGCCTCGACCCCATCACCTCGCGCAAGCTCGACGAGCTCATCCTCCAGGTCCGCGACACCTTCGGCACCACCTGCGTCGTCGTCTCCCACGAGCTCGCCTCCATCTTCAGCATCGCGGATCGTGTCATGCTGCTCGCGCGCGACCAGCCCGGCTGCGTGGCCATCGGCGATCCGCGCCAGCTCGCGCGCACCAGCGACGACCCCCGCGTACGCGAATTTTTCCAACACGGCGACTTCTCCGCCCAACTCGCATAACTCCGGATGAAAACCAAAGTCAGCCCCTCTGTGATCGGCATGTTCGTCGTCGGCGCCTTTGCGCTGCTGCTGATCGGCCTGCTGTCCTTCGGCAGCGTCAGCATGTTCTCTAAACCCCAGCGCTTCCTCGTTCGCTTCGACGAGTCGATCCACGGCCTCGACCTCGGCTCCCCGGTGAAATTGCGCGGCGTCCGCGTGGGCCGCGTGGTCGACCTGAGCGTCAATTACGACGCCGCGAAAAACCAGTCCGTCGTCGCCGTCATCTGCGAATTCAACCGCGACGCGTTGTCGGATTCCGCCGGGCATGCCTTCAATGTCTCCGATGGCAAGGCCATGCAGCAGCTCGTCGACAACGGGCTTCGTGCCCAGCTCGGCGTCCTCGGCCTGGCAACCGGTCTGCTCTTTGTGGAGCTCGATTTTCGAGACCCTCGCGAGTACCCGCCCTCGTCTCCCATGGCTGGCACCCGGTACGTCGAGGTGCCGTCCGTGCCTTCGGCCATTTCCGAATACCAAGCCAGTCTCAGCGAGATCCTTGCCGACTTGAAGGACGTCGATTTCGCCGGTCTCTCCCGCGAGATGAAGGGCCTGCTCGTCGATGCCCGCCGGCAGGTCAACAAGATCGAGGTCAAGGAACTCATCGCCGAATGGACGCGCGCCGGTCAGTCGGTCAACGCACTCGCCTCCTCGCCCGAGCTCAAGCAGCTGATCGTGCATATGGACGAGGCCACGCAGGACCTGCGCCGCACCCTCCAGCGGCTCGACAGCCAGATCGACCCAACGGCCACCCAGCTCGGCGAGACGCTCGCCGAGGCGAAGCAGGCCCTGGCCACCTTCAACAGCACCGCGCTCACCCTGCGCCGCTTCATCGGCGCGCAGCAGAACTTCGGCGAGGGGGCCAACCAGGCCTTCGCCCGTCTCTCCGAGGCGGCCGACGCGGTGCAACGCCTCGCCGACTTCCTCGAACGCAACCCCAACGCGTTGCTCACCGGCCGCGAGAAATCTGCGCCGCGCCCACCGCTCTCCGCTTCCGAAACCCCGACACCCGCCGCTCCATGAAAACGCTTCCCGCCCTCAGTTGGTTCGCCGCTCTCGGCCTTTCGCTGGCTGTCGCAGGCTGCAACCTCATCCCGCCACCGGATCCCGACCCCACGCGCTACTATGTGCTGACGAGCCCCGCGCCCGAGCCGGCCGTCACAAGTGTGGCTCAGGGCTCCGTGCGTATCGGCCTGCGCGCCGTCGAGCTCGCGCCGTATCTGCGCAAGGGCGTGCTCGTCGTCCGCCATGGGGAAAACGAACTGGTCTTCGATGACTTTGCGCGGTGGGGCGAGCCGCTGGAGGCTGGCATCGGCCGGGCCTTGCGCGCCCAGTTGCAGGCCGATGCACGCGTCGGCCGCGTCTTCGCCTCGCCGTTTCCGCTCGATGAGGGACGCGACTACGACGTGCTCGTGACCGTGTCGCATTGCGAAGGCGTGCGCACAGCCCACGGTGCCGCGGTGCGTTTCTCCGCGGAGGTGCAGATCGTGCGTCCGGCAGACGGCGGCGAGTCGGTCGTCGTGGCGCGACGCGTTTTCACGGCGCCCGAGGTGCCCTGGGATGGGCGCAACCACGCGGCCCTCGTGCGAGCCTTGAGCGACGCCGTCTCTGTGCTGAGCCGCGAGGTGGTTGCCGCGATGCCGGCCGCGTCGTCCCGATAGACGGGGCGCAGGTCAGTCCACCATACAGGCCGCGCAAACTCAGGGTTTGGCGGCTTTTTCTTTCGCGGCCTTCTCGGCCTTGGCTTTGCGCTGGGCCTCCTCGTACGCGATGCGCTGGCGCTGCCCGATGTCGAGCATGTCGCCGATGAAATTGCGGGCTTCCTCGACCTGCTCCTCAGGCGTCAGCGGCTCGGTGGGGGCGGTGGGCGCCGCCGGTGCGGACGGAGGTGGCAGAGGGGGCGGCAGCGCCGTCATCGTGCCGGTGATCGGGCCCTGGGATTTCTTCAGGCGCAGCGTTTTTTCGCCGGTGGTGGTGCGCACGACGACGGTGTCCTTGGCGACGTCGCAGCTGATCACCGTGAGATCGTCCACGCGTCCGCCGACGGGCAGCCAGACGCTTTGTTTTCTGCCTTCGTGGAAGAGACAGACCTGCGGCTTGTCGTCGCTCATGAACAGGCCTGCGAGTTGCCACGTTTCCCCGTCAGCTTGGGCCGGGGCCTCTCCTGCGCCGGCCGGTTGAAAGGGTGACTCGGTCGAGATGTCCGCGCGCACGGCCGGTGCCAGCAGGGAAGCGGCGACCAGGAGGAGTGTGGAGCGCGGCGTGTGCATCGGGCGGATCAGGCTTTCTGGCGGACGCGCCAGGCCTCGACGATCTGACGGATGGTTTCTTCGAGGGAGACGGTGATGTCCCAGGATGGATAGTGGGCGCGCATTTTACGGAGGTCGGAGTAGTAGCAGATGTGGTCGCCGATGCGGTTTTCGTCCACGTAGGTGAAGACTTGTTCCTTGCCGGTGAACTTCTCGGTGGTCTTGAAGGCTTCGAGGATGGAGCAGGAGTTGGCTTTGCCGCCGCCGAGGTTGTACACCTCGCCCAGGCGTGGCGCGGCGACGAAGGCCGCCATGAACTTGGCCACGTCGAGCGCGTGGATGTTGTCACGCACCTGTTTGCCTTTGTAGCCGAACACACGGTACTCGCGGCCCTCGAGGTTGCACTTCACCAGGTAGCTGAGGAAGCCGTGGAGCTCGACGCCGCTGTGGTTGGGGCCGGTGAGGCAGCCGCCGCGCAGGCAGCAGGTGGGCATTTTGAAATAGCGGCCGTACTCTTGTACCATCACGTCGCCAGCGACCTTCGAGGCGCCGAAGAGCGAATGCTTCGACTGGTCGATGGTGAAGGTCTCAGCGATGCCGTGCTCGTAGGCCGGATCGGCGTAGTCCCAGCGGGTTTCGAGCTCCTTGAGTGCGATGGAATTGGGGGCGTCGCCATAGACCTTGTTGGTGCTCATGTGCACGAAGGGCGACTCGGGGCAGGCCTGGCGGGCGGCCTCCAACAGGTTTAGCGTGCCGACGGCGTTGGTGTCGAAATCGTCGAAGGGGATCGCAGCGGCGCGGTCGTGCGAGGGTTGCGCGGCGGTGTGCACGATGGCGGAGGGTTTCACCTCCTTGAGCAGCGCGAGCACGCCGGCACGGTCGCGGATGTCGAGCTCGTGGTGGATGAAGCCCGGCAGCTCGCGCACGAGGCGGTGCTGGTTCCACCGGGTGTCGCCCTGCGGGCCGAAGAAGACGGCGCGCTGGTTGTTATCCACGCCGTGGATCGTGTAGCCGAGTTCGCGTGCAAAATAGCAGCAGACCTCGGAGCCGATGAGGCCGGAAGACCCGGTGACGAGCAACGTTTTGGCCATAAGTGCGCGCGAGCCTTGGAAAACCCGCCGCAAATGCAAGCGCGCCGGGGCCGGATCGCGGGGCCGATGTGGCCGAACGGTGGCCTCTGAGATATGTCAGATGGGCCATCTTTCATCCGAACACGGTTTCAGGACGCTCAGCCCAGTCTGAATATCATAAGGTTATGATTTACAGTATTACAACGTATGAGCACCCTTGACGCATGTATCGCACATTTCACCTCCAGCATCAGCAGCCTGCGCAAAAGGCAATGGGGGCGCTCGGCATCACGCTGCGCATACTGAAAAACCTAAAACCTGACCCCTTTTGCCTTTTCTGGGGGTCGGGAAGAACGCGCTTCGGCGCACCGGCGAGGGCATCTCAAACAAGATTAACCCCGTTCGTGAATTCCTGCGTAAAACCATAAAGATCTGCTGATTTCGATGAATAAATCTGAGTTTGTAGTGCATCCGAGTGGGGAGAAGAGCTTTGTGCTTCGGGAGGCTCTCTCAAGCTCTCTTATCTCTAGCATTGTGGCTGGGCATCCGCGCCGGATTATTGTAGAAGCATACGTGCCGTGGAAGGTCTCAGATGTTAGTGCGCTGCGTTGTGTGGTCCATGATTTGTGGGTTCAGGATCCAGCGATGCCTGCCGAATTGGCGCTCGGCTTCAATTGGATCAGCAGCTTGCATCTAGATCAGGATGCGGGAGGGATTGACTTCGGCGTTTTTGCGGATCTTGAGGATTGCGCGCTGGCTCATCAGAAGGCGCTCCCGGAGACTTTATATAAGTGTTCTAAATTGAAGAGCCTTTCATTGATCTACTCCAAGCTTGGAAACGTCGATAGCTTCGGAAGAGGGTTGGCTATAGAGAAGCTCGTGGTCGATAGTCCACCGTTGCCATTTTTGGAGATCGTATCCTCAATGAGGAATCTCCGTCACTTCGGTGCATCGCGATGTAAGGCTAGGGATTTGGCATTTCTGTCTCAGTGTACGCAGCTTGAATATTGCTCGCTTTCTATGTTACCAAAGCTTGAGAGCCTTGATGGGATAGATGCCCTGAGTCATATGTGGAATCTGGACTTGGCGAACTGTCCAAAACTATCGGATTTGGAGCCATTGTCCCGTCTAGTCGGACTTAAGAAGTTGCTGTTGGAGAGCTGCCCAAAAATAGCGTCGCTCGTTCCGATTGCCAAGCTAGCTAAACTCGAGAAATTGATGCTGTGGGAGAATACTTTGGTCGAAGACGGGGATTTGCGGTGTATGCTCCAAAGTCCGAGTTTGCAGGAGTTCACGTTCAAGAACCGACGTTCGTACAATATATCGATGGACGAAATGGCGCGCTTATTGAACCGAACCGAGCTGAAACCGAGCTGAAGACGTCAGCAACGGTCTTTCAGGCGAGAAAAGCCAAAGATGTCATGGCACGAAAAAAGCCAAAGGGGTCAGGTTTTAGGTTTTAACATTTGACGATGAGCCGGTGACCCGGCAAACGCGTAAGCATGCCGCGCCAGCTACGATTGGAGTACCCCGGGGCTTGTTATCACGTAATC
>ERZ795049.1368-NODE-1368-length-32276-cov-25.698954_pt1 | contig 32276 bp, 24 predicted proteins | sample MGYA00375133_ERZ795049 | MGnify/ENA primary metagenome ERZ795049 (study PRJEB30178, sample SAMN05720147) | activated sludge metagenome | isolation source: anaerobic digester from wastewater treatment plant | place: Japan | collected 2015-04-20 ... | reverse complement strand
GATCTTTTCGAGGTCGGCGGCGGTGAAGTCGCGCAGCACGCGGTCCTTCATGTAGCCGAGCTGGCGGGCGTCGATGAAGAGGACCTGGCCGGAGCGGTCGCGGTTTTGCCCACGGGCCTTTTTGTTTTTGGTGAGGAACCAGACGCAGGCGGGGATCTGGGTGTTGGTGAAGAGCTGGCCGGGGAGCGCGAGCATGCACTCGACGAGGTCGGCCTCGACGAGGGCCTGGCGGATTTCGCCTTCGCCCTTGGTGTTGGACGACATGGAGCCGTTGGCCAGCAGCAGGGCCATGGAGCCGTGCGGGGCGAGGTGGTGGAGCATGTGCTGCACCCAGGCGAAGTTGGCGTTGCTCTTCGGGGGCACGCCGTACACCCAGCGCGGGTCGCCCTCCAGCCGGCCGTCCCACCACTCGCTGATGTTGAAGGGCGGATTGGCCATCACGAAGTCGGCGCGGAGGTCGGGGTGCTGGTCGTTGAGGAAGGAGTCGGCGGGCTGTTTGCCGAAATTGAAGTCGATGCCGCGGATGGCCATGTTCATCGCGGCGAGGCGCCAGGTGGTGGGGTTGCTCTCCTGGCCGTACACGGAGATCGCGCCGAGCTTGCCGCCGTGGGCCTCGATGAAGGCCTCGCTCTGCACGAAGAAGCCGCCGGAGCCCATGGCGGGGTCGTACACTTTGCCGGAGTAGGGCTCGAGCATCGTGACGATGGCGGAGACGATGCTCTTGGGCGTGTAGTACTGGCCGCCCTTTTTGCCCTCGGCCAAGGCGAACTGGCCGAGGAAGTATTCGTACACGTGGCCGAGGATGTCCTTGGCGTTGAGGCTGGCGTGGCGGAAGGGGATGGAGGAGACGACTTCGCTGATGAGGCCGACGAGCTTGGCGGGCTCGATCTGGAGCTGCATGTAGCGGTTTTTCTCGATGACGCCCTTGAGGCGGGGGTTTTCCTTTTCGACGGCTTCGAGGGCATCGTCGATCAGGCGGGCGGCGGAGCGGAAGGTGTATTTCTCGGTCTTGCCGTTGCGGATCTCGATCTCGGTGTCGGGGGCGAGGGCGGCGTTTTCCTGGATGGTTTTCCAGCGGGCGAGCGGGGGGACCCAGAAGACGTTTTTCTCGGTGAAGTAGTCGCGGTCCTCGAGCTCGTCGTGGAGGGCCTTGGCGTAGGCGGCGTCGGTCTTGTAGTCGGCGCGGTCGAGGAAGTAGGGGCTCTGCGGATCGCGGAAGGCGGATTCGAGCTCTTCGCGGCGCAGGTCAAAGGCATCGGAGACGTACTTGAGGAAGATGAGGCCGAGGACGGCGTGCTTGTAGACGGCGGCGTCGAGATTGGAGCGGAGGCGGTCGGCGGCGTTCCAGAGCTTCTTGTCGAGGTCGTCGAGGAACTGCTGTTCGGCAGAGGTGGAGGAAAGGGCCATGGAAAGGGGCGCGGGAAGGCGGCGAGGCTTGGTTGGCGCCCGTTTGTAAGCGAGGAACCGCCGCCTGCAACGTGAATTACGCGCTTGGCGGGGGGGCTCGGAAAACGTCAGCAATTGGCTTTTGGCCGGCGCGTGAGTTCGCGGAGGCAGTCGTAGCGCAGACTTCCAGTCTGCTCAGGAGTGCAGGCTGGAAGCCTGCGCTACGTTGCTGAAATCGGACGCGGGGGCCCGGAGCGGTCACTCGGCGGCGGCGGGCGGGAGCGAGACGAAGAACGTCGAGCCGGCGTTGGGCGTGCTTTCGACGCGGACTTCGCCGCCGTGCGCTTGCACGACGTGTTTGACGATGGCGAGGCCGAGTCCGGTGCCGCCTTGGTCGCGCGAGCGGGCTTTATCGACGCGGTAAAAACGTTCGAACACGCGGGCCTTGGCTTCCGGCGGGAGGCCGGGGCCGTCGTCCTGCACGGCGATCTCGATGCGGCCGTTGGCGAGCACGCTGGCTTGCACGGAGGTGTGGCCGCCTTCGCGCCCGTACTTGATGGCATTGTCCATCAGGTTGATCAGGATCTGGTGCAGGCGGTGGCTGTCGGCCTGCACGGCGAGGCTGGCATCGACCTTGTTTTCCAAGGCGCTGTTTTTGGCGGCGGCCTTGGACTGGAGTTCGTCCACGACTTCCTGCACGGCGGCGCGCAGCGGCACGGGGCGGAGCTTGAGCTGGAGGCGGCCGGAATCGAGGGACGAAAGGAGGAGCAGGTCGTCGATGAGCAGCGACAGGCGGTTGGCGTGTTTATCGATGATCTCGAGGAAACGGGAGCACGCGGCGGGGTCGTGCTGCGCGCCGTCGATGAGCGTCTCGGCGGCGCTTTTGATGAGCGAGAGGGGCGTGCGCAGCTCGTGGCTGACGTTGGCGACGAACTCCTGGCGGACGGACTCCAGGCGGCGCAGGGCGGTGAGATCGTGAAAGACGATGATGGCGCCGTCGCGCTCGCCCGACGGCGTGCGCAGGGAGAGGGCGTTGATCTGGAGGTAGCGCGGCTGTTTGGCGCTCTCGAGGGTGAGCTCGTGGCCGATGATCTCGGGCGACTGGTCGAGCTTGGCGGCGATGGCGGCGACGCCGTGGTGGCGCGTGGCTTCGAGGATGCTCAGGCCGGTGGCGGGGGCGGTGAAGCCGAAGATCTCGCCGGCGGCGCGGTTGGCCAGGCGGATGGCGCCGGTGGGCTGGGTGATGATCACGCCCTCGACCATGCGGTTGAAGAGCGCGATGGTGCGCTCGACCTGCGCGTGCAGCTCGGCGGCGTGCCGGGTGCGCAGCGTTTCCAGCTCGTGCCGGTGCTGGGCGGCGGCGGCGCGGTGGCGCAGAAATGCGCGCAGCCACGCGGCGGCGGCGACAACCAGCAGAGCCAGTGAGAGCGTGAGGGCAAAAACCATGGCTCAGGACTCGGCGATGAACCGGTAGCCGACTCCGCGCACGGTTTCGAGGTACTTGGCGGCGTCGCCGAGCTTCTCGCGCAGGCGGCGCATGTGGGTATCGACCGTGCGGGTGTCGATGGGGCTCTCGTAGCCCCAGACGTCCTGGAGCAGGCGGTCGCGCGACTGCACGCGGCCGCAGCGGCTGGCGAGCACTTCGAGGAGTTTAAACTCGGTGGCGGTGACGGTGACGGGCGTGCCGGCGACGCGCAGCTCGTGGGCGGGCACGTCGATCTCGATCTCGCCGATCTGCATGTGGCCATTGGGCTCGGCGGGGGCGCGGCGGTCGATGAGCTTGCGGATGCGGATGACCAGTTCGCGCGGGCTGAAGGGCTTGACCACGTAGTCGTCGGCGCCGAGCTCGAGTCCGATCACGCGGTCCATCTCGGCGGCGCGTGCGGTGAGCATGATGATGGGGATGCCGGCGGTGGCCGGGGTGCGGCGGAGGATTTTGCAGACCTCCAGTCCGTCGACTTCGGGGAGCATGAGGTCGAGGACGATCAAGTCGGGGCGCTCGGCTTTGGCGATGGCGAGCGCGCGGGCGCCGTCCTGCGCGAGGAGCGTGGTGCAGCCGGCGGATTTGAGGGAGTAGCTGAGGACTTCGAGCGCGTCGGGCTCGTCGTCAACGAGCAGTATCTTTGCTTTCATTCGTTTTCTTTTCGCTGTGGCGGATATCGACGGCTTCCAGGAGGTAAACGACCTGCTCGGCGATGTTGGTGGCGTGGTCGGCGATGCGTTCGAGGCTCTTGGAGATGACCATGAGCTTGAGGCTGCGCGTGATGGTGGCCGGTTTTTCGACCATGAAGCTGGCGAGCTCGCGGTGCACCTGGCGGTTGAGATCGTCGACGGCGGAGTCGCTGGCGACGACCTGGCGGGCCTTGTCGGCGTCGCGGTTGACGAGTGCGGTGATGGCCTCGTGGAGCATGGCCATGGCCATCTCGGCCATGCGGGGGAGATCGACGTAGGCCTTGAGCTGGGGCTCGGTGTTAAGCTCGACGGCGCGGCGGGCGATGGTGACGGCCTCGTCGCCGATGCGTTCGAGGTTGGCGGAGGTCTTCATCGCGATGGTGGTGAAGCGCAGATCGGTGGCGAGGGGCGCCTTGGCGAGCAGGTGGATGGCGAGGTCGTCGATCTCGATTTCGAACTGGTCGAGGATGTTGTCGTCCTCCTCGACTTTTCTGGAGAGCGCGTCGTCGCGCTCGATGAGCGCGCGCATGGCGCGGGCCACGGCGTCTTCGGCGTGGCTGGCCATGGCCAGAAGGTCTTCCTTCAGGCGTGTCATTTCTTCGGCGTAGTGCGTCATATCGGAGAGGGGATGTTTTAGCCGAAGCGGCCGGAAACGTAGGCCTCGGTCTGGGGGTTCTTGGGGTTGGTGAAGATGTCTCGGGTGGATTGAAACTCGATAAGTTTCCCGAGGTAGAAAAAGGCGGTGTAGTCGGAGACGCGCGCGGCCTGCTGCATGTTGTGCGTGACGATGACGATGGTGAAGCGGGCCTTGAGCTCCTGGATGAGGTCTTCGACCTTGGCGGTGGCGAGGGGATCGAGGGCGGAGCAGGGCTCGTCCATGAGGATGACGTCGGGCTCGACGGCGATGGTGCGCGCGATGCAGAGGCGTTGCTGCTGGCCGCCGGACAGGCCGAGGCCGCTGTCGTGCAGGCGGTCCTTGACCTCGTCCCAGAGGGCGGCGCCGCGCAGGCTCTTTTCCACGATCTCGTCGAGCTGGGACTTCTGCTTGATGCCGTGCAGGCGCAGGCCGTAGGCGATGTTTTCGTAGATGGATTTCGGGAACGGGTTGGACTTCTGGAAGACCATGCCGACGCGTTTGCGCAGCTCGATGACATCGACGCGCGGGTCGTAGATATTGATGTCGTCGATGCGGATCTCGCCGCTGCCGATGCGGGCGACGTCGACGAGGTCGTTCATGCGGTTGAGGCAGCGCAGGAGGGTGGTCTTGCCGCAGCCGGACGGGCCGATGAGGGCGGTGACCTGCTTCTCGGGGATGCCGAGGCTGATGTCGTAGAGGGCCTGTTTCTCGCCGTAGAAGAAGTTAAGGCGGTCGATCTCGACGAAGGCGGGCGGCATGGGCGCGCGTGGGATCGGCGTGGCGGTCTCGGCGGGCTTGAGGGTCTCGGTGGGCATGGCGGGAGAGGGTTACCAGCGGTATTTTTTGCGCATGCGGGCGCGCAGCAGGATGGCGGCGAGCGCGATGGCGGCGACGGTGAAGAGGAAGACGAAGGCGGTGCCGTACTGGACGTCACTGGTGTAGTCGTTTTGCGGGATCTTCGAGGCGACGACGTAGATGTGGTACGGGAGCGCCATGACGCCTTGGAAGAAGAAGTCGGTCCATTGCTCGACCTGCCAGGGCATCTGATCGCGGACGACGTAGGCGGCGGTGAACATGATCGGCGCGGTCTCGCCGGCGACACGGGCGATGGCGAGCACCGAGGAGGTGAGGATGCCGGGGAGCGCGTAGGGGAGGACGTTGGTGCGGATCGTCTGGAACTTGGTCGCGCCGAGGGCGAGCGAGCCTTCGCGCAGGCCCTTGGGGACGGCGCGAAGGGCCTCCTCGCTGGCGGTGATGATGATCGGCAGGACCATGAAGGCTAGGGTGAACCAGCCGGCGATCAGGGAGACGTTCCAGTCGAAGGCGACGACGAACAGGCCGAAGCCGAACAGGCCAAACACGATCGAGGGCACGCCGGCGAGGTTGGCGATGGACAGGCGCAGGAGGCGGATGAAGGGGCCGTCCTTGGCGTACTCGCTCAGATAGACCGCGCTGCACACGCCGAGGGCCAGCGCGATGACCATCGAGCCGAGCACGAGGAGGACGGTGCCGACGATGTTGGGAAAGATGCCGCCGGCGGAGTAGACGTAGGTGCTGACGTGGACGTCGCGCAGCTTCTCCGGGTTGGCGGCCTTGTAGGCGCGGAAGTCGCGGTCGCCCATCTTGACGGTCTGGCCGTCGAGCGTGAAGACGTTGAGCGTCTCAGGGGCTTGGGTGAGGAAGGGGACGTTGATGAACGGTGGCGCGGCCTGGAAGACGACGCGTCCGCCTTTCCAGCCGATGTCGATGAAGATGGCGGCGGCGGCGAGGAGCACGCCGTAGGTGGCGACCCGCAGCAGGACGAAGAACGAGGACTCCAATCGTGCGGCCCAGGAGGGCTTGCGCAGGATGGAGCGGCGTGGCGGAAAATAAGAGGACTCGCTCATGGGTCAGCTCTGGGGAAGACGGTAATGGCGCACGATTTTCTGGGCGCCGTAGTTGATGCCGAGGGAGAGCAGGAAGAGCAGGCAGCCGACCATGAAGAGCGCGCGGTAGTGGAGTGAGCCGCGGACGACCTCGCCCATTTCCTGGGCGACGATGCCGGTCATCGTGTGAACGGGTTGGAAGGCGACGCCGAGGCCGGCGGTGAAGTCGGGCACGGCGATGCGGTTGCCGGCGCACAGGAGCACGACCATCGTCTCGCCGATCACGCGACCGAAACCGAGGAGGACGGCGGCGGTGATGCCGGAGAGGGCCGCGGGGAGCGTGATGCGGAGCATCGTCTGCATGCGCGTGGCGCCCAAGGCCAGCGAGGCTTCGCGGAGCGCGCGCGGGACGTTTTGCAGCGCATCCTCGGCGAGGGTGAAGATCGTGGGGATGGCCATGAGCGCGAGCAGCGCGGCGGCGGTGAAGGCGTTGAGGCGCTCCTGCATCGGGAAGCCGGGGATCCACGAGAGCCACTCGACTTGGGAAACCTGCCGGAGTGTCTCGCCGAGCACGGCGATGCCGAAGAAGCCGAGCACCACGCTGGGGATCGCGGAGATGAACTCGATATAGGGTTTGATGAGGCGCTGCTCGCCGGGAGGGGCGACCTGGTTGACGTAGAGGGCGGCGCAGATGCCCAGCGGGATCGCGATGGCCAGTGAGATCAGCGAGATGAAGACGGAGCCGAAAAACAGGGGGAGTACGCCGTACCAATCCTGCCAGAAGCTGGCGGTGATCCAGTCGCGGCCGAAGGCAAACGCGTTGAGCGATTCGAAGAACGAGACCGGGCGATCGGCGCGCCAGCGGACAAACTCGCTTTCGCGCTCGGGGATGGATTTGCGGAAATCGCGGAGGGCGTCGGCGAGGTGGCTGAGCTGGCGTGCGATGGCCCGGTCGTCGGCTTGGGGGAGTGCGGCGGCGATTTCGCCGAGCTCGCCGGTGAGGTTGCGGTTGGCCGCCTGGATTTCCGGGAAACGGTTGGTGAGGACGTTGATCTCGGTGGCGTAATCGACCTCCTCGATGACGACCGCGTCGGCCTGGGTCTGGAGCTCGGCGGCGTGTTCGGGCGTGGCGCCGGGGATGCCACTGAGGAGGTTTTGGCGGACCTCGGCCATGTCGTGGCCGACTTTGACGCGCTCCTTCACGGAGGAGGCGTGGTCGATCATCTCGGAGAGGATTTCCTGATGGGTGCCGATGGCGTCGGCGAGGCGGGTGTCGAGGGTGTCGATCGCGTCGAGGCGGGCGGTGATTTCGGCCTGAGGGAGGCCTTGGGCCCGGAGGTGTTCGGACCAGGCGAGTCGGGTCGCGCTGAGCTGGCGGCCGAGGGCGGCGTAGTCCTCGGTCTGGCGGCGGAGGATGTCGACGTACTCGAGGCCGGCGCGGCGGTACACTTCGAGGTTCTGGCGGTTGCCAGGGATGAAGCCGGCGGCTTCGCGGAAAAGGGTGAAGACGATGAGCAGGAGGACGACGATGGAGATGGCGGCGTTGCCCTCGAAGAAGAGTTTGATCCACCAGTCGCGGTTGCGCCCGAATAGACGGAATTTATGGGGGCCAAGCAGCTGCTTGCGCACGGAGTGGGATGCGGAGGGCGCTTGCGCGGTGTCGGTGGCCATGGATGCGGCGGTAAAGACAAGGAAGGACGGCGATGGAGCGAGGTGGCTTCAACACAAAAGCCGGAGGGCGCAGGGCTGCCGCCACGCTCGCTCGCATCCCGTCCTGAGGCGGGAGGATCGTTTAGTGTTGGACGGCGGGGACGAAGCCGACCTTTTGCACGAGGGCCTGGCCTTCGGCGCCGAGCATGAAGTCGACGAATTCGGCGGTGAGGCCGGAGGGCTCGCCGTTGGTGTAGAAGAAGGTCGGGCGGGCGTACGGGTAGGTCTTGGCCTGGACTGTCTGGTTGGAGGGGAGGACGGCGATCTTGTCCTTGCCGACGATGCCGACGACGCGGATGCCGGGGGCGTGCGTGTAGGCGAGGCCGACGTAGCCGATGCCGTTGGGATTCTTGGCGACCTCGGCGGCGATCTGCTCGTTGCCGGCCATCTTTTGCGAGGAGCTGGCGTAGTCGCGCTTCTTCATGGCGAGCTCCTTCCAGTCCGAGTAGGTGCCCGAGGAGGTGTTGCGCGTATAGATGGAGAACTTGCCGGGATTGCCGCCGACGGCGGTCCAGTCGGTGACGTCGCCGGTGAAGATCTGCTCGACCTGGCGGAGCGTGAGCTCGGTGACCGGGTTGGCTTCGTTGACGATTACGGCCATGCCGTCGTAGGCGACGATCGTGGGCTTCATGGTCACGCCCTTGGCGAGGGCGGCGGAGATCTCGACTGGCTTGGCCCGGCGGGAGGACATGCCGATCTGGGCGGTGCTGTCGGTGATGGCGGCGATGCCAGTGGTGGAGCCCTCGGCGGCGATTTCGAAGGCGACGTCGGGGTGAGTGGTCTTGAAGGCTTCAGCGGCCTGGGGGACGAGTTTGGCGCCGAGGGTATCGGAGCCCTTGATGACGAGTTTCTGGCCGTAGGCGGCGCTCACGCACAGGAGCGCGGCGAGGATGGAGAGTAGTTTTTTCATGTGGGTTGAGTGCTGGTTGAGGTTAGAACTTCACGACGAGATCCGCCTGAAGAATCTGCGAGTGGTCGAGTTTGGCGACCGTGGGCGTGGTTTTGCCGTCTTTCTGGAACAGATTGTCCTTGATGGCGGTGGTGTAGAAGTAGCTGAGGTTGAGGCTCGCGAAGTCGACGATGTTGTAGCTGGCGCCGATCTTGAAGCCTTCCTGGTTGAGGTTGCCGAAGCCGAAGTCGGAGTCGCTGGTGTTGGGATCGAGCGCGCCGAGGGCGGAGCGGCGGTAGTCGACCTTCACGCTGTAGTCGCCCTGGGCCTTGCCGGAGCCGTGGTTGTAGCCGACACCGAGGAGCCAGGCGAAGGCTTCCTTGCCGTGCGTGGCGGTGTTGACGTTGTAGACTTGGGAGACGCGGGAGCTGGCGTCGAAGTTGTAGGAGGAGTCGAAGTAAACTTTGATGCCGTTGCCGGAGCCGGCGATGTTGGCGAAATTGTACTCACCGGCGAAGGTGAGCATGGTCAATTTGCTGGAGGTGCCGGCAAACGGGGTCTCGTTGGTCATCGCGGTGCCGAGGTTGGCGTTGGAGTAGGTCGTGAGACCGGGCGCGAGGATGAGGCTGTTTGCACCGAAGAACTTGGTGTACACGAGCTGCTGGGCGAAGAGCCAGGCGTCGTTGCCGGCATCCCCCCAGTTTTTCTCGTCATTGTCCTGCATGATGTTTTGCAGGGCGCGAACCTCGAGCTTGTCCTTGCCGTCGAAGCGGAACGTGTAGGTCTCGGTGAGGCCTTGCGGGTTGATGTCGCCGTCCCAGGCGAGGTCGGTCGTGTAGAGCGGGTTTTTGAACTTACCGAGGGTGAAGTTCAGGTTGTCGTTGTAGGCGTAGCCGACGTAGGCGCGGGCGAGGTAGATGTTATAGTCGTCGTTGCTGTTGGTGAAGGTCTGGTTGCCGGAGTCGGCGGCGTTGGCCGTCTCGAAGGCGAAGCCGGTGGTCCAGCCCTTGGCGAGGACGGCGTCGCCGTTGAGGCGGAATCGGAAACGCTCGCGGGTGCGCTCGTCGGTGGCCGTCTTGCCGGTGGTCTGCTTGGTCTCCATCTGGTGGCGGATGCGGACATCGCCGGAGAGTTTAAAGGATTGGACGGAGGAGCCGAGGCTGAGTTTGCCGGCGGAAGTCTTGGCGTATTCCTGGGTGAGCTCGGCGCGGAGTTCTTCGGCCTCCTGGTCGGAGACGACGCCTTTCTTTACGAGAAGATCGATGAGAGGACCGGAGTCCTGGGCGAGGGCGGAGGCTGCGGTGAGGGCGAGGCCGCCACAGAGCGCGAGACCGGTTTTCGCAATGTTACGCATGGGTGTGAATTCGTGGTTTGTTGGAGGACCATCCGGCTGGGTGCCGTTTGAGTCGCCGCAGACGCTATCAGCCCATTGTTACAATCTGGCGTCGGCCATGTGACATGACGGCAAAAGGAGCCGGCATTTGTCACAATCGCGTCCCCTTGTTGCGTAGGACGGGAAACACAGCGCCCTTGCCAGATGGGCCCGTGCGGCGCTGAGTAGGGACGTCTGCCCTATGACCATCTACGTCCGCCATGGCTACAATCGCGTGCTCGCCGAGGAATTCGAGGCGTTGAAGTACAAGCGCAAGGACCTGGTGAAGGACAAGGTCGAGGCGCACAGTCAGGGCGACCTGCGCGAAAACTTCGGCTTCAAGGCGGCCAAGCAGGCCATCCGCGCCGTCGACCGGAAGATGATGGCGCTGGACCGCTTCGTGGCCAACAACACCTTCATCGAGGTCGATCCCGCCACCTGGTTGACCAAGCCGACCGACACGCTCCAGCTCGGCCACGTGACCACGCTCGAAAAACAGGACGTGGCGACGAAGAAAAAGCACCGGTTCACTTTCCTGATGGCGACGTACGGCGAGACGGCGACCGATCCCGAGACCGGCATCGAGTGCCTGCCGCACAATTCCCCGCTCGGTGCTGTGCTGCTCGGGCTGCGCGTGGCGACGCCGACCAAGGTCCGCCTGCCCGCCGGCGAGGCGATTCTCACGATTCTGTCGATCCGCAACCCCACGCAGGCCGAGCTCGACCGCCTGCTCAAACCGATCACCTTCGACGACGTGCCGGAGGAGTGATCCGGCGAGGCGTGCCAGCGTGTGCGCTTACGCCCAGCCGCCAGCCTCGCGCAACGGTTGCAAGTCCGGGTCGGTCTCTGCCTCGGCGCGGTAGCTCGGATCGATTTCGAATGCCAGCGCCAGCCGCCGGCGCGCCTCGGCGAACCGGCCGAGCAGGCTCTCGTAGCACGCGAGATTGAAGTGAAGCAGGGCGCACTCGTCGCCGTGCAGCGGCTCTGCCTTGAGCAACACCTCGCGGGCCTCCTCGGTGCGTTGCAGCTCCCGCAACGCATAGGCCCATGCGATCCAGCCGCGCTCCTGCGCCGGCGCGATCGAGGCCAGTTGGCGCGCGTGCCCGATCACCTCCAGCCAGCGCTGCCGCTCCATGTTGACCTCGACCCACACGGTGACGACCGGCTGCGACGCCTGATCGCGCGGCGCGATTGCGGCGAGTTCCTCCGCGGCCTCGCAGGACAATCCGAGCGCGAGGTAGCCCAGGGCGTAGCTGACGCGATGGGAGGTCGGGATGCGCGGATCCATGGCACGATGGGAAACGCGAAACCTGGCGGAGGCGAGCCCGACTCCTCGCGATCTTGGCCCGGGCCACCCGCCAACCTCGGCGATGGCAGGATAAAACCGCGCATGGCGGAAATACGGCTTGCCCCCGATGGGTGGCCCCCCATGTTCCGCGTCGGCCAGGTGCCATGCATGGGCAGACGCACGAACTCCGCCAGGACCGGAAGGTAGCAACGGTAGTGACGTTCTCCTAGTGCCGTGGAGTGCCTGGCCACTTTTTTGCCCAGATGGGACGACCGGGAATCTTGGTCGCACGTGAAGTCGGGCTGGATTTTTCCGCGAGGGGGCGTCTGACTACGCGGACATGTCGGCAGGTTACCAAGTCATCGCACGCAAGTGGCGCCCCCAGACGTTTGACGACGTCGTCGGGCAGGATCACGTGGTGCGGACGTTGCGCAACGCAATCGCCCGCCAGCGCATCGCCCACGCCTACCTGTTTGTGGGCCCGCGCGGCACCGGCAAGACCTCGACGGCACGCATTTTTGCCAAGGCGCTCAACTGCACCGGTGGCCCCAAGGCGGACTTCGATCCCGCCGATCCGGCCTGCCAGGCGATTGCCGAAGGCTCCCACCTCGACGTGATCGAGATCGACGGCGCCTCCAACAACGGCGTCGATCAGGTGCGCGACCTGCGCGAGACGGTGCAGTACGCGCCGGCCCAGGGCCGCTACAAGGTCTACATCATAGACGAGGTGCACATGCTCTCGGCGGCGGCGTTTAACGCGCTGCTCAAGACGCTCGAAGAGCCGCCCGAGCACGTGAAGTTCGTTTTCGCGACGACCGATCCGCAGAAGGTGCTGCCGACGATCGTCTCGCGCTGCCAGCGTTTCGACCTGAAGCCGATCCCGCCGGAGTTGATCGTGCAGCGACTGCAAAAGATCGCCGACGACGAAAAGGTGCAGGTGACGCCCGAGGCGCTGGCGTGCATCGCGCGCATGGCGGATGGCGGCATGCGCGACGCGCAGTCGATCTTCGATCAGATGATTTCGTTTTGCGGCACGGCGATTGCCGAGCCGGACGTCCTCGACGTGTACGGTCTGGTGGCCGCCGAGAAGATTGCGGAGCTGGCCGGCGCCCTTGCCACGGGCGACCACGGCAAGATCGTTGCCATCGTCGACGAGTGCGATGCCAACGGCCGCGACCTCGTGCGCCTGTTGAGCGATCTGCAGGCGATGGTGCGCCAGGCGTTGCTGGCGGCGATCGCCAAGGGCGGGCGCACCGAGCAACTCGGCGGCGTGCCGATGACCACCGAACAGATCACTCGCATGCTCGATGCGCTGCGCGAGGGGGAGGGCGGCGTGAAGCTGGGGCTGGCGGAGAAAATCAATTTTGAGGTCACGTTGCTCAAGGCGGTGGAGGCGAGTCGCGCGCGTGCGATCGACAGCCTGATCCGCGAGTTGACCACGCTGGCCGATGAGCTGCCCGCCGCCGAGGCGGCCGACGACGGCTCAAAAAAAAAGCCCTGATTGAGCGGTTGGAGTCGAGCATGGCGGCCACACTGGCGGCCATGCCTGCGCCGCAGTTGGATTTGCCGGTGCCGACGGCCCGCGTGTCGACCGCTGCGCCCACCGTTGCGGGTGGCGGCGATGACGAGGCGGCGGAGGCGGTGCCGGCGGCTTCTGCCGGGGCCCCCGACGAGGGCGGTTTCCTCGACGATGGACCGGTGTGGCCGAGTGAGGACGCCGAGTCGGCGTTTCGTGCCGAGGCGCGTGAGCGCGGCGAGGAAGTGGCGGTCGAGGCGGCGCTGGACTCGGCTGAGGCCGAGGAGGAAAAAAAGGCGGTGCCGGTGCTCGACGAGTTGATGCCCAAGATCCCGGAGCCTGTGCGCGAGACGTTGGAGGAGCTTTTCCGCGCGAAATTTGTGCGCGTGATTCGCGTGCGCAAAAAAGACCTGCGGCAGTGAGGCGCGCAGGTCTGCGGTTGGAGCCCCGAGGGGGCTCAGAGTTTGGCGATGTTGCGGATTTCGGCTTCGGCGGCGGCAAAGGCGGCGCGGGCTTCGGCAATCATGGGGACAAGTTGGGCCAGGGGCGTATCCTTGGACTGGTGCTCGAGTTTCTCGGCGATTTCGCGGAGGACCATGGCGCCCATGTTGGCGGAGCTGCCCTTGATGCTGTGGGCGGCGCGGGTGAAGCGGGGCACGTCGCCCGAGGCAAGGCACTCCTCGAGTTCCGCGAGGCGCTCGGGGGTATCTTCAAGATAGATGACGGCGACTTCGCGGAGGAACTCGTCGTTGTCGCCGGGGTTGAGCTCACGCAGGTTTTCGATGGCACTCGGATCGATGATGGGGAGTGAGGACATGGGTGGGAGTGTTTGAGTGTGGTGGGCGTGGACGGGCTCGTCGCGGTGTTATGGGGACGGGAGGGTCAGGCGGACCACTCGAAACTGGTGTTCTGCTCGATCTCGTCGATGGTGGTCAGGCCGAGGAGGACTTTTTTGAGTCCGTCGTAGCGGAGGGATCGGTAGCCGACCTTGGCGGCGGCGCGGGTGATGTCCTGGGCGCTGCGTTTCTCGCTGATCATGGTACGGATTTCCTCGGTGATGACGACGAGCTCGTGGAAGGCGATGCGGCCTTTGTAGCCGGTGCCGCGGCAGTGGGAGCAACCTTTGCCGCGGTAGAAACAGACGTCGGTGAGTCCTTCGTCGAGGAAGTACTTTGCGAGGACTTCGCGGGAGGGGGTGTAGGCTTCCTTGCAGTTTTCGCAGATGCGTGCAGCGAGGCGCTGGGCGAGCACGCCGATGACGGAGGGCGCGACCATGTAGGATTCGACGCCGATTTCCATGAGGCGCACGATGGCCTGGGCAGCGGTGTTGGTGTGAAGTGTGGCGAAGACGATGTGGCCGGTGAGGGCGGCTTCGGTGGCGATCTTGGCGGTCTCCAGATCGCGGATTTCACCGACGAGGATGACGTCGGGGTCCTGGCGGAGGAGGGAGCGAAGGATGGTCGAAAACTTGAGGTCGATGTGGGAGTTGACCTGCGTCTGAGTGACGCCATCGAGGCGGATTTCGATGGGGTCTTCGATGGTGGAGATGTTGACGTCGGGGCTGTTGATCTCGTTGAGGGCGGCGTAGAGGGTGGTGGTCTTGCCGGAGCCGGTGGGGCCGGTGACGAAGATGATGCCGTTGGGGTTGCGGATGAGACGGCGCAGCGGCTGGAGGACGTTTTGCGAGATCATCATCTTGTCCAGCGTGAGCATGGAGCGCTTGCCGGACATGGCGAGGATGCGGATGACCGCCTTTTCGCCGTACTGGGTGGGGATGGTGGAGAAGCGGAAGTTGGCGGTCTGGGTGCCGATGGTGGTGGAGAAGCGTCCGTCCTGGGGGAATCGGGATTCGGCGATGTTGAGGTTGGAAATGATCTTGAGGCGCGAGACGATGGCGCGGTGAAGCTTCCGGGAGTAGGTGACGATCTCGCGGAGATTGCCGTCGATGCGGAAGCGCACGCGGCCCTGGGTTTCCTGGGGCTCGATGTGGATGTCGGTGGCGCGCTCGCGGATGGCGAAGTAGATCACCTCGTCGACGAGGGAGACGATGGTGTCGGAGTCGGCGATGGCGGCGAGTTTGTCGCTGGCTAGGTCGGGCTGGTCGAAGACCGTCGAGCGCTCCAGGCCGAGCAGGCTGTCTTCGAGGCTTTTTTCGTTGGAGTAGTGGATCGCGATGGCGTCTTCGATTTCGCGGGGGAGGGCGAAGACAGGGCTGAGGGGGATTTGCGCGATCTGGCCGAGTCGCCGGATGAGGTCGGCATCGTTGGGCGAGGCGAGGGCGATGGTGAGGGAGCCGCCGAATTGGTAGAGGCCGATGGCCTTCACCTTTTTGGCGATTTCCAGCGGGATCGCGGCGACGGCGTCCTCGGTGATGACCGAGGCAAAGGGGTCGACGTAGGCGACGCCGAGGGTATCGGCCCAGAGGCGGCAGGCGTCGTCTTTGGAGACCAGTTTCTGGTCGATGACGGCGTTGAGCAGCTCGATGCCGTCGGGGTGATCTTCGAGGAGCTGGGTGATCTCGCGCGTGTAGTCGAAGTTGGGGAGGTGCTGGACCAGCTCGACGAACGTTTTATTGGTTGGGCTTGGCGACACGGCGACGTTTTTGGGGTTTAAATATCTTTCCGATTTCCTGTTGGTCGAGGCGTTCCATGGCGAAGGCGCCGCTGACGCGTTCGAGTTTGATCTCGGCGAGCATCACGGGGAGCGAGTAGCGCAGGCCCACGACCAGATCGGCCGGTGGCGTGAGAGGGGTATTCTCCTGTGGAAGATCGTTGTCGTTCATGGGGCGGGGGGCTCGTTTTCCGCTTCGAAGCAGGCATGAATCGTGGCGCGCAACACGCTCAAAAGTTCATCCTTGGGGGTGTCTTTTCGCACGTAATTGACAGCGCCTAGGTCAGCAGCTTCCTCGACGATCTGCCGGCTGGCAAGCGAGGTGAGCATGATAACGATGACATCGGGGTCGATCTCGCGGAGAGCTCGGAGGGCGCCAATACCGTCGAGGACGGGCATGTTGACATCCATGAGCACGAGGTCGGGGCGTTCTTGTTGATAACGCGCGATGGCCTCCTGGCCGTTCGACGCTTCCACAATGGAGACGGGGCCGAGTTGTTTGAGCAGAAGCCCGACAAATTTCCGAATATGGATCTCGTCGTCGACGAGAAGGACTTTTCCATTAAACGCCATGATCAGGGGGAGTGTGACTCGGAATTCGCAGCCTCCGGTGGGCTGGTTGGTGGCGGTGATGGTACCGTGGTGCGCTTCCACGATTTTACGGCAGATGGCGAGGCCGAGGCCGGTGCTCTTTTCGCCTCCGGTCGGGCGGACGGAGAGTTGGCCGAAATCTTGAAAGAGTTTCCCTCGCTCGCTGTCAGGGATGCCCGGTCCTTGATCGCGGACGGCAAAGCTCCAGTTTGAGCCATCCTGGGTGAGGTCGACGGAGATGGTGGATCCTGGGGGTGAGTATTTCACGCCGTTGCTGAGGAGGTTGTTGATCACCTGCTTGATCTTCGCGCCATCAATAGAAATCACCGGGGCGAGCCCGTCGGCGTTGAGTGTGATCTTGGTGCCCTTTTTGGCGGCGTCGATGTTGGCGAGATACACGGCCTTGCTGATCAACTCGGTGAGTAGCGTGGGCTCAGGGTGGATCTTGAGCTCGCCGGCTTCGATGGTGGCGACGTCGAGCAGTTCGTTCACCATGTCGAGCATGCCTTGGCTGGCCTCGTGGATGGTCTTTACGAGGTCGAGTTGATCTGCGGTGAGTTCCCCGACGACGCCGTCGCGGAGGAATTCGGCGAGGCCACGGATGGAGGCGAGCGGGTTGCGCAGGTCGTGCGCGGCCATGCCGAGGAACTTGTTTTTGGCGGCGTTGGCCTTGCTGAGTTGATCGACGAGCAGGGCTTGTTGCTCCACGAGCAGGCGGTTTTGCAGGTGGGTGCGGATGCGCGCGATCGCCTCCTTGGCGCGGACGGGTTTGGGGAGGTAATCGACACCGCCGGCGCTCAGGCCCTCGACCACATCATCGGATTCGCTTTTGGCGGTGATAAAAATGACTGGGGCGGTTTTTTCGCCATAGCGTTGGCGGAGCTGGCGGCAGGTCTCGAATCCGTTGATGCCCGGCATCATGACATCGAGCAACACCAGCTCCGGGCGGAACGTATCGTACACCTCCAACGCTTTTTCGCCCGAGTTGGCTTCGGAGATCGTAAAGCCTTCCTGCTTCAGAATGTTGGCGAGGATGCGAACGTTAAGTCGATCGTCATCAACGACCAAAATCTTTCTGCCTTGGAGGTCGATACGATTGGAGTGATCGGTGGGTTCCATTACGAGGCGTCAACAATCGGGGGTTAAGTCGGAGCGTGTCCTTTGTGTGGGTCTCTTTGTGGAAGGCGATGCTTCATTTCATATCAAATAATTTAGATTTGATGATATGGTCTTGCTTATCCGCTCGGGTTGCATTCCCTAAAGCTCACTTATGGCCAAATCCTTTGTTTTCTCCTCCGAGTCCGTTGGCGAAGGCCATCCGGACAAAGTTGCCGACCTGATTTCCGACAGCGTGCTTGATGCCTGCCTCGCGCAGGATCCCAACAGCCGTGTCGCCTGCGAGACCATGGTGAAATCCAACATGGTCATTCTCGCCGGCGAGATCACCACCAAGGCCAAGATCAACTACGAGCAGGTCGTGCGCGACGCGATCCGCGACGTCGGCTACGTCAATTCCGACGACGTCTTTCACGCCGACCAGGTTTTCATCAACAACTACCTCACGCGCCAGTCGCCCGACATCGCGCAGGGCGTCGACGAACGCGCCGCCGAGGGGAAAGACACCGCCGAGCAGGGGGCCGGCGACCAGGGCCTCATGTTTGGCTACGCCTGCAACGAGACGCCCGAGATGATGCCCACGGCCATCATGTTTGCGCACCGCCTCGGCCGCGAGCTGACCAAGGTCCGCAAGGCCGGCGTCGTCTCCTGGCTGCGCCCCGACGCGAAGTCCCAAGTCTCCATCCGCTACGAGAACGACAAGCCGGTGAAGGTGGAAAACGTCGTCATCTCCACGCAGCACACGCCCGAAGTGTCGCACGCGGCCATCCGCGATTTCCTCATCGAACACGTCATCCGCCGCGTCATTCCGGCCAACATGATCGACGAGAAGACCCAGTTCCTCATCAACCCGACCGGTCGCTTCGTTGTCGGTGGCCCGCAGGGCGACTCCGGCCTGACCGGCCGCAAGATCATCGTCGACACCTATGGCGGCTGGGGCCGCCACGGCGGTGGCGCCTTCTCCGGCAAGGATCCGTCGAAGGTCGATCGCTCGGCCGCCTACATGTGCCGCTGGGTCGCGAAGAACATCGTGGCCGCCGGCCTCGCCGACATCTGCGAACTCCAGGTCGCGTACGCCATCGGTTATCCCGAGCCCGTCTCAATCTGGGTCGATGCGATGGGCACGGCCAAGGTCTCCGAGGAGAAAATCTCCGAGGCGGTCCGCAAGGTTTTCAGTTTCAAACCGGCCAACATCGTCAAGCAGCTCGACCTGCTCCGCCCGATCTACCGCCAGACGACCAACTATGGCCACTTCGGCAAAGCCGATCTGCCGTGGGAACAGCTCAACAAGGTCGAGGCCCTCCGCGCCGCCGTCAAATAAGGCACCACCATGGCCACCCAGGATTACCAGATCAAAGACGCCTCGCTCGCCGAGTGGGGCCGCAAGGAAATCGCCGTCGCCGAGCACGAGATGCCCGGCCTCATGTCCGTGCGCAAAAAATTCGGCCCGTCGAAGCCACTCAAGGGCGTGCGCATCACCGGCTCGCTGCACATGACGATCCAGACCGCCGTCCTCATCGAGACGCTGGTCGAGCTCGGCGCCTCCGTGCGCTGGGCCTCGTGCAACATCTTCTCGACGCAGGACCACGCCGCCGCCGCCATCGCGGCTGCCGGCGTGCCCGTCTTCGCCTGGAAAGGTGAGACGCTCGAAGAATACTGGGATCTCACCTGGAAGGCTCTCAGCCACCCCGGCGAGCAGGGCCCGGAACTCGTCGTCGATGACGGCGGCGACGTCACGCTCCTCCTGCACAAAGGCTACGAGCTGGAGCAGGGCAGCAAGTGGATCGAGTCCGCTTCGTCCTCCCACGAGGAGCAGGTCATCAAGAGTCTCCTCAAGCGCATCCACGCGCAGCAGCCCGGCATCTTTGCCAAGATGGTGAAGGCCTGGCGCGGCGTCTCCGAAGAGACGACTACCGGCGTCCATCGCCTCTATCAGTTGCACGAGCAGGGCAAACTCCTCGTTCCGGCCATCAACGTGAACGACTCCGTCACCAAGTCGAAATTCGACAACCTCTACGGTTGCCGTGAATCGCTGGCCGACGGTCTCAAGCGCGCCACCGACGTCATGATCGCCGGCAAGGTCGCCGTCGTCTGCGGCTACGGCGATGTCGGCAAGGGCTGCGCGCACTCGCTGCGCGGCTTCGGCGCCCGCGTGATCGTCACCGAGGTCGACCCCATCAACGCCCTCCAGGCCGCGATGGAAGGCTTCGAGGTCAACACCGTCGAGAGCACGCTCGGCGTCGGCGATATCTACGTCACCACGACCGGCAACTGCGACATCATCACCCTGGAGCACATGCAGGCGATGAAGGACCAGGCGATCGTCTGTAACATCGGGCATTTCGACAACGAGATCCAGGTGGACCGCCTCTACGCAGCGCCCGGCGTGCAGCGCACGACGATCAAGCCGCAGTACGACCGCTTCACGTTCCCGAGCGGCCGCTGTCTCTATCTGCTCGCCGAGGGCCGGCTGGTAAACCTGGGCTGCGCGACGGGCCATCCGTCGTTTGTCATGTCCAACAGCTTCACCAACCAGACGCTCGCCCAGCTCGATCTCTGGAAGAACAAGGATACCTACAAGGTCGGCGTCTATCGCCTGCCCAAGTACCTCGACGAAGAGGTCGCGCGCCTGCACCTGGAGAAAATCGGTGTGACGCTCACGCGCCTCACCGAGAAACAGGCCAAATACCTTGGCGTGTCGGTGGACGGGCCCTACAAGCCCGAACACTACCGCTACTGAGCGGCCAACCCCTCATTTCGGCGCCGGAGGAAACTCCGGCGCTTTTTATTGCACGCGCATCAGCGCGGAGTGGACGTCTTCGGGCCTGATCGGCTTGGAGACGTAGTCGTCCATGCCGGCGGCCAGACAACGCTCGCGGTCGCCCTGCATGGCGTTGGCGGTCATGGCGACGACCCAGGTGTGGGCGCGTCCCTTCGACTTCCGGTTGCGCTCGCGCTCGCGCAGGGTGCGTGTGGCTTCGTAGCCGTCCATCTCCGGCATCTGGCAGTCCATGAAGACCACGTCGAAGTTGGAGTTTTCGAGCGTATCGAGTGCGGCCTGTCCGTTGGCGGCGAGGGTCACCTCACAGCCGAGTTTCTTGAGTATGACGGAGGCCACCTTTTGGTTCACGAGATTATCCTCCACCAACAGCACGGAGCGGATGCGGCGGGTGTTTTTGTCGCCGGGCACGGATTGATCCGTGGCATCGTTTTCGCACTCGACCTCGGCCACGCGCAGGGCCGCGCGCATCGCCGTCTGGAGCTGGCGCATGCGGAGGGGTTTGGTCAGGCAACCAGCCAGTCCATGTGCCGCCTGTACCTTCTCGGTGAGTTGGTCGCCGAGCGATGTCAGCATGAGCATCGGCAGGTGTTTGTACGCGGGAGTGGCGTGGATCTGTCCGGCCAGCGTCAGCCCGTCGGTCTCGGGCATCTGGTGGTCGAGAAGGATGATGTCGAGGTGACGCCCGGCCTTGGTTTCCTGTTCGAGGACGGTGTGTGCCTCGGCGGCGCAGGTCGCGGCGAGCGGCTCCATTTGCCAGGCGTGCAGCTGGTGTTCGAGCAGTTTGATATTGGTCGGATTGTCGTCGACCACGAGCACGCGGCGGTGGGCCAGGGCGATGAGATGCTTGGCGTCCGGCAGTGGGACGGTCTCGGGTTGCAACTGCACGGTAAAGGCAAAGGTGGAGCCCTGCCCCGGCTCACTGGAGACCTCGAGTTCACCGCCCATCAGCTCGACGATGTGCCGCGAGATGGCCAGGCCAAGTCCGGTGCCGCCGAACCGGCGCGTCGTCGATTCGTCGGCCTGCGTGAAGGGTTTGAAAAGCTTGGCGAGATGATCGGGCGCGATGCCGATGCCGGTGTCGCGGACGGCAAAGCGGTAGGTCAGGAGCTCGTCGTGTGCCTCGCCGGGCATGGCCGAAAGGGAGACTTCGCCGTGCGGGGTGAACTTGATGGCATTGCCGATGAGGTTCATCATCACCTGACGGAGCCGGTGCGGGTCGCCGCGCACGAGGCAGGGGAGTGCCGGATCGATGTAGCTGGAGATCTCGATGTCCTTTTTCAGCGCGCTGGCGGCATGGAGCTCCACTGCGTCTTCGATGAGTTCACGCAGGTCGAAGGCGGTGTTTTCGAGGGTGAGCCGGCCGGCCTCGATTTTGGAGAGGTCGAGGATGTCGTTGAGGAGATTGAGGAGGACCTCACCGCTCACGCGGACGATCTCCGTGTACTCGCGCTGGACGGCGTTGAGGGGCGTCGAGAGGAGGAGGTTGGTCATGCCGATCACGCCGTTCATGGGCGTGCGGATCTCGTGGCTCATGTTGGCCAGGAAGGCGCTTTTGGCGCGATTGGCGGCCTCGGCGGATTCCTTGGCGGCGCGCATTTCCGCGGTGCGCAGCTCGACGGTGCGTTCGAGCTCGGCGGTCTGGCGTTTGGTGGCTTGCAGGAGGCTCCATTTTTCGGTGAGCGCGCAGGCCATCTGGAGGACTTCCGCGGGATCGAAGGGTTTTTTGAGCAGGAGCAGCCGATCGGACTGGCCGATCCGGTTGATCATCTCGTCCCACGAGTAGTCCGAATAGGCCGTGCAGATGACCACCTGCAGGTCGGGCTCGACCTCCCACAAGTGGGCGGTGGTTTCAATGCCATCCCAGCCGGGAGGCATGCGCACATCGACAAACGCCATCGAGTACGGGTCGCCCTCGTCATGAGCTTGTTTGATTTTCGCGAGGCCTTCCTGCCCCTGGTACGCAGAATCGAGGGAGAAATTATGGACATGCGCCGGCTTGGTCGTCTCTGACTCATCTCCGAAGAGGGCCGCCTCGACATTTTCCAGCGCCTGGGTCGCCTCGGGTACAGCCACGGCACCGAGGATTTTCTTGAAATCGTCGTGGATGGCTTGGGTATCGTCTATGAGAAGAATCCGGTGGCGCGGGGTGTTGGCCATTGCGTAAGAGCGTTCGGGGTTCGCTTAGCAAATCCTGTCTACGGCCCATCGGCCGTCTTGGCCAAGTCTTTAACCTTTGCGCCGTAATTCTACCGCCCTGGCTCTCTTCGCTAGAAAGTCGTTGAATGACAAAAAAGCTCCTTGCGCTCGCCCACACGGGTTCTTTCCTTAGCCGCCTGCTTTCGGAGAGGTGCCTGAGTGGCCGATAGGGCCGGTTTGCTAAACCGGTGTACAGGTAACACTGTACCGGGGGTTCGAATCCCCCTCTCTCCGCCAGTTTAACCAATGTCCCAGGGCTGAGGCCCGGCGCGTTTGGTCGGCGATGGCCCGCTCTATGGTCGCCAGTGGGCCGTGCAGGTAGACGCTCTGTTTCGCGCGTGTGATCGCCGTGTAGATCAGTTCCCGCGTGGCCAGCGGGCTGTCTTCGTCGGGCAACAGCACGAGGATGTCGTCGAACTCGCTGCCTTGCGAGCGGTGGATCGTGAGCGCCCACGCCGCGCTGTAGTCGGGGAGTTGCCCGATGGCGAAACGCTGGAGCGGCGCCCCTTCGCGCAACGCTTCGAAATACGCCGCGCGGTGCCCGGCGGCGTCGGTGTGCAACACGCCCACGGAGCCGTTGCGTAGGCCGGTTTCCGGGTCGTTGACGTTGACGATGATCGGCTCGTTGGGCGCGCGGACCGGCTCGCTTTTACGCAGGTAGGCGTTGATCGACTCGCTCAATCCGAGCGCGCCGAGGCGCGTGTCGCGATGCGCCGCGAGGATGCGCACGCGGCGGAGCGCGTCGAGTGCCGCCTCGGGCGTCGCGGCGGTGGCGACGGCGGCGATCTTCTCGCGGATGGAGGCGGGCAGGTGTTGCCAGGTGTTTTGCGCGGTGACGGTGCGGCACCACGAGAGCCCGGCGGCGGGCGGGGCATCTTCGACCGAGCGCAAGAGCTGCGTGGCGCGGCGCGCATCGTGGGCGGCGAGCGCCTCGGCCAGCTCGCGGATGTGCGGGCGGCCGTCGAAACGCCGCGTCTTCACCAGCTCGACGCGCGCCGCCGCGAGGGCGGGCGAGGCGACCAGTTGGTAAAGCACGTCGCCGGCGCCGACGCTCTCCAGTTGAAACGGATCGCCGAGCACGATCAGGCGCGTGTGCGGGGCGTCGGGCAACGCGTCGAGCAGGGCGCGCCACTGGTACACGTCGATCATCGAGGCTTCGTCGAGGATGAGCACGTCGCATGGCAGCGGGCTGGCGGCGTTGCGCGCGCAGTTGCCGGTGGACGGATTGTAGCTGAGGAGGCTGTGCAGCGTCGTGCTGCCTTGCGCGGCGCGGCGGATCGTCTCGGCGTGCGGTCGGAAGGTGCCGGGCAGTTGCTCGATGGAGTCGCGGATGGCCTCGCGCATGCGGTCCGCTGCCTTGCCCGTGGGCGCGGCCAGGCCGATGCGCGGCGGGCGCCCATCGGCGAGCGAGAGCAACAGCGCGAGGATGCGGGCCAGCGTGTACGTCTTGCCCGTGCCGGGGCCGCCGGTCACGAGCACCACGCGTTGCGAGAGCGCGGTGCGGGCGGCCAGCACCTGGCGGTCGTCGGGCGCGGCGCCTGGGAAGAGTTGCGCGAGCGCGGAGTCGATCCCCGTCGCGGCGGTCTGGCCGGGCGCGGCGGCGAGCCGGCGGAGCAGTTGCGCGGCGATGGCGCGCTCCGTCGCGTAGCCGCGCCAGCTTTGCAAAAACGTCTGGGTGCCGTCGCTGAAATGCACGAGCGGGCGCGGCTGGACGGGCTGCGCCGCATCGGCGGCGAGGCCGGTCAACGCCTGGCCCCAGTCGCCGGCGATCTCGGCGGGCTCCACGTCGAGCGCGGTGCTGCCCTCCGCCTCGGCGTCGAGCAGGCGGCGGACGAGGTCGATGCGCGACTCCGGCAGCGCCCACCGGCGGCGCAGCCATTCGTAATGCGGTTCGTGGAGATCGTGCATGGCGGATCAGGCGGAGGCCGGGCTGAAGAGCGCGTCGAGGGCGTCGAGCAGTGCGGGCGGCGGCGCGATGTGGAGTGTGCCGTGCGTGCTGCCGGGCTCGACGGCGCGCAGGAAGACGAGCCAGGCGCCGGCGGGGGCGTCGTCGCAGCCGAGTTGCCGCAGGTAGCGGCGGAGCGCGACGAGGTAGAGATGCGCCTGCAATAGGTAGTGCGAATCCATCGCGCACTGGAGCAGCCGCTCTTCGCGATAATCGGCGGGCGCGGGGCCGAGGCGGTTGGTTTTCCAATCGATCACGCCCCAGCGGCCTTCGTGGCGGACGAGGCGGTCGATGAAGCCTTGGAGAAATCCGCCGATCTCCTCGTCGGAGAGCGCGAGGAGCGCCGTGGCGTAGGCGCGGTGCTCGGGCGCGGCGTGGGTGGCGAACGCTTCGGCGAGTTTGTGACCGGTGAGTCCGCCCGCAGCGATGGGCAGGTGGAAATGCCACTCGGAGGCGGCGGGCGACGCGCACGCCTCGGCGAAGGTGCAGCCGAGGCCGGGGAGCGTGGCGAGCCGGAGGCTCGTGAAGAGCGACGCCAGTTTCTCCTCCAACTCCTCGGCCGTGCCCTGTCGCGGCGCGACGCGGGCGTACACGCAGTGCTCGTGGATTTTCGCCGGCGCGGGCTCGGAGAAATCCCACGACTCGATGAACTCGTGGACGAGCGTGCCGATGGCCGCGCCGGCGGGCGCGTCGAGGAAGGTGTTTGCTACGCTTTCCGCCGCGACTGGCGCCGGCTGCGCGGCGGGCTGGAGGCTGTCTGGCGCAGTGGCGGGCGCGGCGCCGCCGTAGGCGTGTTTCTCGCGGGTCAGGCTGGAGAATGACGTGATGCGCCACGGCGTAGGAATCGCCGGCGTGGGCGCGATCTCCCACGCGATTTCCTGCGCGGTTTGCGGGCGGTAGGTGCCGGGCGTGGTGGTCGGCTCGGGCGGCTCGCGCAGCGCGATGACGTCGGTGGACGAAAGCGTGGCGACGATGTTGGCCAGACCTTGCGCGTGGCGCGTGCCGCGGCCGGGCTGCGGACCTTTTTCGGCGAACGGCTGCTCGGCCTCGGCGCGCCAGAGCTGGAGTGCGGCGGGCTCGCTCAGGTCGGGCTTGGCGGTATCGGGGCGCAGGAGCCAGTCGAGCGCGTGCATCGGCGGATTGGCCTTGGTGTACGTGCTGCCGAGCGCGCCGCCGTAGAGCCAGACCTTCACTTGTGCGCGGGTGAGCGCGACGTAGGCGAGGCGGATGCGCTCCTCCAGATAGGCGCGCAGATGCGTCTCGTGCGCGCCGGGCGATTTGCCCTCGGAGAGCGCGAGGTTGAAAAGCGTGTCGGCGCCGTTGCCGGTGGCGTCGCGCAGGACCTGGATGCCTTCGAGCGCCTTGGGGCTGCCGGAGCCGAGGAACGGGCAGAAGACGAGTTTGTACTCGAGGCCCTTGGATTTGTGCATCGTGACGATGCGCACGGCGCGCTCGTCGCTTTCGAGATGCGTCTGGCGGGTCTCGTCGTTGGTGTCGCCGGTGGCGCGCTGGATTTCCTGGCTGAGCCAGCGCAACTGGTGGGCGGGGCGGGGCGCCTCGGTGAGGGCGACTTGTTGCAACAGGTCGGTGAGCTGGCGGAAATTGGCGGCGCGGCGCTCGCCGGTCTCGGTCTGCGCGAGGCAGAGCACGATGGAATGCGCGCGCTCGATCTCGGCGAACAGTGCGGCGGCGCCTTTCTGCTCCCACGCGAGCGACCAGTCTTGGAAACGTTTCAGCCAGACCTCGTCTTCCTCGGGCGTTTCGCGGATGCGCCGGATGTCCTGGCAGGAAAACCCGAAGAGGCGCGAGGTGAGCGCGGCGTAGCGCAGACCGGCGTGGCGCGGTTGCAGGATGGCGCGGAGCAGGCGCTCCAGTTCGCCGGCCTCCTCGGTGGCGAGCACGTCGCTCGACCCCGAGCGCACGACGGGGATGCCGCGCTGGCGCAGGGCGTCGGCCATCGCGTCGCCTTCGCGGTTGGAGTTGGTGAGGACGGCGATGTCGCTGGGCACGACGGGCGCCGGCGCGGAGTCGGGCTTGGTGGTGTCGCGCAGGGCGTAGCGCGTGCCGAGCAGGTCGAGGATCGTGTCGGCGACGCGCGTGGTGATCGCGTCGAGGCGGCGCGGACCGCTGCCGTAGGCCTCCTGCTGCGAGTCGGGCACGAGCCAGGCTTCGAGGCGCACGGCGCCGGGCTGGCCGTCGCGGAGCAGGACGAGGCCGTCGTTTTTCAGGCCGGAGGAGGCGGGCGTGAACGGGAGGCCGGGATTGAGAAACGCACCGGGCGGCGCGAAGACCGCGTTGACGGCGGAGACGAGCGTCTGCGGCGCGCGGTAGGTTTTGGTGAGGCTGAAGACGCGTGGCTCGTCGCTGCGCGCGGCCTGGCTTCGGGCTTTGAGGTAGGTGCCGAGATCGGCGCCACGGAAGCCGTAGATGGCCTGCTTTGGGTCGCCGATCAGGATGAGCCGGTGTCCGGCGTCGCCGCAGTCGAAGATGTTTTCGAAAATCTCGAACTGGCGGGCGTCGGTGTCCTGCGATTCGTCGATGAGGCCGATCTTGTAGCGCGCGCGCAGGCGGTCGGCGAGTTGCGGGCCGGTGGTGGCGTCGCGCAGCGCGGTGCGCAGGCGCGAGATCAGGCCGTCGTAGGTGATCTGGCGGTTGTCGTGGAGTTTCTTGGCGACGCGCTGGCTGGCGGTCTCGGCGCAGAATTGCTGCCAGAGCCAGTGCAGCGTTTCCAGGCGCTCGCGGAGCCGTTGGCACTGGGCGTAGCCGGGCGAGCGGACGATCTGCTCCTTCAGCGCGGCGTCTTTTTTGAGAATGCTTCCGGCCAGATCGACGGCGGCGCCGAGGGCGGCGAGCCCGCTGGCGTCGAGTGGGAGAAACGGCGTTTGCGCGAGGCGTTCGAAATGCTGCCGGCGCTGGCGCTCGTCGGGCTGGTTCTTCGCGCCGCTCCAGTGCTGCACCTGCGCGTAGAGGTCGAGGAGCTGGCGCAGCTCGGCGGAGGGAAACTCACCCAGCGTGGCGAGCAGGGCGGCGCGGGCCTGGAGAAAACTCTCCGAGGCGGCGGGGATGAAGGAGACTTTTTCCTGGGCGCAGTAGCGCTCGACGAAGCGACGGTCGTCCTCGAGTTGCCAGCCCTCCACGGTGGCGATGAGCGAGAGAAATTCGTCGCTGGAAAGGTGCTCGCACCAGAGGTCGTAGATGGCCTCGTCGTTGAGGTCGCGCGCGGTGGGGATCAGCTCGGGCAGGGCGGGCAGACCGCAGAGCGTGCCCTCCATTTGCAGCGTGCGCTGGCAGAACGAGTGGATGGTGGAGACGGCGAGCTGGTCGATCTCCAGCAGCGCGCGGTCGAGGCGGGCACGCGCGGCGGCGCAATCGCCGGTGAGGAAACGCTCGCGCAGGGCGCGGATGCCTGGCTCGGAGTCGGTGGCGTCGGCCGGATCGGCGAGGCGTTCGAGCACGCGGCGCACGCGGTCGGAGAGTTCGCCGGCGGCGTCTTTGGTGTAGGTGACGAGGAGGAGCTCGCCGACGTGCTCGATCTGGCCTTCGAGGATGAAGCGCGGGACCAGATGGCTGATGGCGTAGGTCTTGCCGGTGCCGGCGCTGGCCTCGATGACGGAGAGGCCCGGAAGGAGGGGAGTGGAGGCGAAGTCGAATTCGTTCATGGGCGGTTCGGCTTCAGAGCGGTTCGTCGGTGGCGGCATCGGCCCAGGCTTGCAGCGGGGCGGAGATGCAGTGGCTCCAGTGGTGCCAGTCGGCGAGCTGGTCGGCGGCAAACGGATCGCGGTCGCGCCAGGCGAGCTGCGCGGCGGGTTTCTGGCCCTCGCCGGTCTCGGAGAACCACTCGGCGCCGGCGGCGGATTGGAGCGCGCTGGGGTCGGCCTCGGCGGCGCCTTTCAGTTTGCCCAGATAGCTCGCACTGGTGCAGGGCGCGTAGCCGAGCGGGCGCTCGCGGCCCTGACGGAAACCGTCGAGCAGCGCGGCGAGGATGGGCTCGGCGGCTTCGCGCGGGATCGCCGGCAGGCGCTGGGCGGTTTGGGAAACGTGGGCGGCCTGTCCGAGCAGCAGCGACGGCTCGGGGCGCTCGGCGGCGCCCGCGGCGACGGCGGAAATCCACGGCGCGAGCCAGTGTTTGTGCGAGGCGAAGCGGCGCACGGAAAAGGCGACGAGGTGTGGCGCGCCGTGGTGTTTCCCGATGGAAACGCTGCCGAAAATCCGTGGCGTGCCCGCGAGCCCGGCGCACTCGACCGGCTGCGGGGCGGGCGCGAGCGACTGGAGGAGCGTGGCGAGCGTCTGCGCCGGCGGCGCGATCTGCTCCCACTGGCGGAGGCCGAGCGAGCCGGGCGAGATCAGACGGCTGGCGGCGAGCCGGGCGCGCGCGGCGTCGGGGCTCTGGCAGCGCAGTTGCGCGACCAGCTCGGTGTCGAGTTGCCAGGATTGCAGCGGGTCGAGGTTGAGCGGCACGCGGTCGAGCTCGCGGTCGTCGCCTTCGTCCCAGGGCAGCGCGATGCCCTGCGCCTTGAGCCAGAAACGCGCGGGGTCGCTCCAGAATCGGATCAGGTCGGCGAGAGGGACGACGTCGTTGTCCGGCTCCGGCGCGGGCGCGGCGGGCGCCGCCGTGTAGAGCGGCTGGTGCGTGCGCGGGGCGTCGCCGCCAGTCTGCGCGGCGAGCGAGCGGGCGATGGCGTGGGCGTTGGCGTCGTGCGAGCGCGGCAGCGCGGAATCGGCGCGGAAATAGTGCGACGAGAAAGGATAGAGCTTGTGGCGGACGACGAGCGCCTCGCCCGGCGCTTCGCCGGTGCCGTGCCGGGGCAACTCGACGGTGGCGGCGGCGGCACGGAGCAGCTCGTCCACGCAGGCGGAAAACGGCTCCTGTTTGCCGGTGCGCAGATTCTGGCTACTGGCGGTGACGATGAGGCGGTCGCTCGGGCAGAGCAGGGCGTCGAGGAAAAGCTGGCGGTCCTCGATGCGCGGGTTGCGGTCCCAGCGCTGGGGGACGAGTTGCAACAAATCCCAGGCGGGCACGCGGGCCTGGCGCGGGAAGTTGCCATCCTGCATGCCGACCATGGCGAGCACGCGGCAGGGCTGGTTTTGCAGTTGTTTGAAGCGGCCGAAGGCGGTCTCGCCGGTGAAGGAGGTGCGCGCGGTGGTGTGGGCTTCGCGTCGGCTGAGCAACCAGTCGAGGATCGTGCCGGCATCGACGGCGATGGCGCAGTCGGTCTGCGTGGCGAGCTGGTGGAGGGCGGCGCGCAGCTCGGGCAACTCGGCCTCGTCGTCGTCGCTGGCGAGCAGCGCGTCGTAGGTGTTGCCCAGGCGCTCGCTCCACTCGGCGGGCGGCGCGGGCGTTTTCCAGAGCTGGAGTGCGCGGGTGAGCTGGCTGTGCCAGAGCGTGAAGGCAGCGCGGAGCGCGTCGTCGCTTTCGAGGTCGCTGGCGACGGGCAGGACAAACGCGGCGCCGCCGGCCGACTCCGGGTAACGCAGCTCGCAATCGGAGCCGAACCACGCGCCGGCGATCAGGCGGTCGCGGGCTTCGAGCCACGGGCTCTCGGCGCCGGGCGCGGCGTGCGTGCCCTCCTCGGTGAGCCCGGAATCGACGATCCACTGGTGGAGGCGCGCGAGGGTCTTGTCGTCGTCGAGCGCGAGGTGGCGGCGGCAGGCGCGCAGGTGGAGCAGCTCGATGAGTCCGCTGGCCGGCCAGCGTCCGCGCGAGAAATCGAGGAGCGCGAGCAGGGCTTCGGTGAGGGCGTTTTGCTCGCTGGGAGGCAGCTCGGTGAGGCGCACGGGCAGCGGCGGCGTGCCGCGGCGGAGGATCGCCTCGACGAGCGGCGCGTAGGGCGCGGGATCGGCGGTGACGATGACGACCTCCTCGGGTTGGAGACCGGGCAACTCGGCAAAGGCGCGCAGCAGCTCGTCGCGGAGCACCTCGATCTCGCGGCGCGGGCCGTGGCAGGCGTGGAGTTGGAGGCTGCGGTCGCCGGCGGCGAGTGGCGGGCGTGCGGGCTGGCGGCGCGGATCGCGCAGGCTGCGGATGTCGGCTTGCAGGCGGGCGAGCAGGGGAAGTTCGCCGGATGGCTCGTCGAGTGCGGCGATGTCCGGCCAGTGATGAAACTCGGGGTCGAGCTCGCCGAGCAAAAGGAAGGCGCCGATGGCCTGGCGGCCGTGCGAGAGCAGGAGCGGATGGCCGTCGGCGGGCGGCTCGGCGTCGGGGTCGGCGCGCAGTGTGTCGAGGGCTTCGGTGCGGCGGCGCAGATCGTCGAGGTAGTGCAGCGAGGGGAGGACGGCGTGCGTGGCGATCGCCGCGCCGCTCTCGCCGAGCAGGCGGAGGATGCGGACGAGCATCGGATCGAGCGTGCCGAGGCCGACGACGAACAGGCGCGGAAACGCGGCGGCTGCGGCGTCGGCACGGCCGGAGGCGCTGAGCTCGGCGAGCTGGAGGGCCGGGTGCGGTTGGGGCGTGGGCAGCGCGGCGAGGGCGTCGTGGAGTTTGCGCCAGAGGTCGCGTTGCCAGGGCTCGGCGTCGCGGGCGCTCTGGTTGGCGGCGGTGGCGCGGGCGGGCGCGGGTTGGCCGGCGGCCCACTGCTCGACGATCTCGGGGCGGAAATGGGCGTACTGGTCGAACTGGTCGGCGATCAGGCGGGCGAGGGCAAAGAGGTCGCGTGGGGAGCGGTCGGCGCCGGCGAGGCCGAGCTGCGGGGCAAACTCGTCCATATGCGGGAGCAGGCGCCAGACGAGGTTTTCGGGCGACCAGGGGGCGGGCTGGTCGGTGGCGGCGGCGACGCGGGACTCGGCGGCAAGCACGCGTTGGATGAACTCCTGCGGTTGGAGAAACTCGAGGCCCATGCAGAGGCCGGTGCGGCGGGCCAGGCGCGTTTGCAGCCAGTCGGCGAGCTGGCGCGAGGGCACGACGATGGGCAGCGGGGCGAGCGGCGCGTTGCCATGGCCGAGGTCTGCCTGCGCGCGGGCCAGCTCCGGGATCAGGCGGTCCAGGAGTCGCTCCAAATCCAGATGGGGATGGACGGAAATGGGCATCGGGCGGTGTGCGTCAGGCGCGGACAGCGAGAGGGTGCGGCTGACGCGCGGCTTGGCGAGTCCTGTTTGGAACGGCTGGCGGCGGGCGTGGAGTTTTGAACCACGGAGACGCGGAGGGCACGGAGCGAGGGCTTTTGGCGGAGCGTCGTTTTATCCACGAATTGGCACGAAGGATCAGGAATGGGGCGGCGCCGGTGTCGGCACGCTGACTGGTCGGGGCGACATCCGTGTAGCGGAACGTGGGAGCGTTTCCCCTCTGCTCCTGCTACGGCGCAATGCGAGGAATCCCCTCGGGCGCTGCGGTGGTCAGGCTTTGTGGGATTTGAGGAAGTTCAGGACGTCCTGATGGTCACCGATGGCTTCGATCCATATGGCACCCTCGCGCCAGATGAAGACCGCGCGAGTGGCACGGCTGGCCCTGAATTCGTAGACGCGGCCCTTGAGTTTGCGCAGCCCGAGACCGGCATGTCTGTGCGGGGACCCGAAGGTCAGGGCGACCTCTTGCAGCCTTGCGAGGACGTTTTCGCGCTCGGCCTCAGGCAACGCGAGCAGGTCAGCGGCGGCGGACTTTGCGAGCTTTACCGGAGGCGGTGGCATGGGGCAGGGCTTGGATGTCGATGTATTCGCCAGCTTGCTCGGCCAACCGGGATTTCTCCTCGATGGAGGCGCAGATCTGCGTGGCCTCGGCGGTGCTGAAACCGTACTCGGACTCCGCGTAATCGATGGCGGAGACGATGACGGGTCGAAGGGCCACGATGGTGTTGCCGTCGATGATGCCGATCTCCTCACCGGTCTTTGCGCGTCTGATCCAGCTCGAAAGGTTTTTCCGGGCTTCGGTGATGGTGAGCGTCTTCATATAGACTCTAAAAAGCCGCTACCTAGGGTGAAGTCAAACGCCTCATGGCTGCGCGAGACCCATCTCTGGAGCGCGGTTTTGTCCACGAATCGGCACGAAGGATCAGGAATGGGGCGGCGCCGGTGTCGGCACGCTGACTGGTCGGGGCGACATCCGTGTAGTGGAACGTGGCTCGCTCGCGGGAAAGCCGTGTGGGAGGGCAGGCGGCGAGGCGGTTTTGAAAGGCAGTGACGTAAATGGCCTTTTCCGCCTATTTCCACTACGGACCGTTGGGGCTGGCAGATCGTCCGATATTAAAACCTAAAACCTGACCCCTTTGCCC
>ERZ795049.1361-NODE-1361-length-32415-cov-14.939679_pt1 | contig 32415 bp, 26 predicted proteins | sample MGYA00375133_ERZ795049 | MGnify/ENA primary metagenome ERZ795049 (study PRJEB30178, sample SAMN05720147) | activated sludge metagenome | isolation source: anaerobic digester from wastewater treatment plant | place: Japan | collected 2015-04-20 ... | reverse complement strand
CTTTATATTCAGTTGGGAGCCAATTTTGTGGTAGGTCCTTTGTTCAATCCCGATGTTGCTAAAATTTGCAATCGGCGTTTGGTGCCCTATATGCCCGGTTGTGGATCGGTTTCGGAAATTGGATTTGCTCAGGAAGCCGGTTGTGATGTTTGCAAGGTTTTTCCCGGCGAAGTCTTGGGCCCGGCCTTTGTAAAGGCATTGAAAGCGCCCATGCCCTGGTCGAATTTAATGGTTACAGGCGGAGTAAAACCCGAAGAGGCAAATTTGAAAAGCTGGTTTGATGCCGGTGTCATGTGTGTGGGGATGGGTTCCAATTTGTTTCCTGCGGATGTGATTGCTGCCCATGATTGGGAAAAAATAACTGAACTTTGCAGGGACACATTAGACTTGATAAAAAAAATTCAAAAAAACAACAAATAATTATTTGCTTCATAAGGCAAACATTGTAAAACTTCTAATATCGTAAAACAATTGAAATGGAACAGCAAGCTAAAAAAATGTCAAATTTCAGGTGGTCAATCGTCTCACTATTGTTTTTTGCTACGGCGATCAATTATTTAGACAGGCAAGTTCTTTCGCTGACGTGGAAGGATTTCATAGCTCCTGAATTTCATTGGACCAATACTCATTATGGTACCATTACTTCTTTATTTTCGTTATTTTATGCCATTGGGATGTTGTTTGCAGGCCGATTTATTGACAAGTTGGATACAAAAAAAGGTTTTCTGTGGGCAATTGGAATATGGTCATTAGGAGCTGTGTTACATGCTTTTTGTGGAATAGCCACTTCAGGAATCGTTGCAGGTAAATGGTTGGTTGGTTTTGAGGGAGCAAAGGAAGCTATTGCTACAGTGAATAATGTTTCGATGGTGCTGAATGTGAGTGTAACTTTATTCATTTTTGCGCGTTTGGTACTTGCCATCGGAGAATCGGGTAACTTTCCGGCTTCTATCAAGGCTGTAGCAGAATATTTCCCGAAAAAAGACCGTGCTTTTGCCACCAGTATCTTTAATGCAGGTTCTACGGTTGGAGCATTGGCTGCACCGGTTGTCATTCCTGTGATTGCAGAAAAGTGGGGTTGGGAAATGTCGTTTATCATTATCGGAGCTTTGGGTTTTATTTGGATGGGGTTTTGGGCATTTATTTACAAAAAACCAGAAGTGCATCCAAAAGTGAATAAACTCGAATTGGAGTACATTCATTTGGATCATGCGGATGAAGCAGCTGTGAATCCTAATGCCAATACGGATAAGGAAAAGAAACTGAGTTTCAAACAGTGTTTTAAATTTAAGCAGACATGGGCTTTTGCTTTCGGAAAATTCATGACAGACGGGGTTTGGTGGTTCTATCTTTTCTGGACTCCTGCATATTTGAGTTCTGTGTACGGACTGAAATCATCCGATCCAAGAAGTCAGCTGGCTATATTTGTTCTTTATGCAATTACACTTTTGTCCATTATTGGAGGCTGGCTCCCGACCTATTTTGTCGATAAAAAAGGAATGCATCCCTATGCTGGAAGAATGAAAGCCATGTTGATTTTTGCTTTCTTCCCATTGTTGGCCCTTTTTGCCCAGCCATTGGGTCATATTTCTTATTGGTTGCCCATTATTATCATAGGTATAGCGGGAGCTGCACATCAATCATGGTCGGCTAATATTTTTTCTACCGTAAGCGATATGTTCCCTAAAAGCGCTGTGGCTACAGTTACCGGCATAGGCGGAATGGCAGGAGGTATAGGTTCAATGTTAATTAATAAGGCTTCAGGTGCTTTGTTTGACTTTGCGGGGCAAACACAAATGTCATTTTTGATTTTTAAGGGCGAAGAAGCGGGTTACTTTATCGTTTTTTCTTTCTGTGCTGTTGCCTATCTCATTGGTTGGATAGTTATGAAAGCTTTGGTTCCCAAATATTCTCCCATAACCGATTTATAATCAGTTGGGAGACGACAAAAATTCTTTAGATAAAGAGTCAAGCGACAATTAAAGTAAGCTCAATGATTCTTTTAACAAGTTTATCGCTTTGTCTTCTGTCCGGTTGAATGTCGGACAGAAGACAAAGCGATAATGCTTTACCGTAAAATTTTTTAAAAACATATCACTACTATGGCAGTCTGATTTTCTATATAGTACTGTCTATAGTACTAAAAAGAGACTATTTCACTGGGTTTGGAAACGGAAAACTTTCATCCATTCTGAAATTATCGTTCGATTTTTTCACGGTACAACATTCTGTATAAGCATCATGCTCGAATAGGAGGATTTGATGTTTTTCTTCAGCTTCCTGCAAAAGAATTTTCTTCTCCTCCATCGAAGTTACCGGATAAGCATCGAAAGCCGATATCCAAGCCAATGGAATGGATGGTGCTACAGGAATTACATCACCCACATAAATCCATGTTTTCCCCAAATATTGAATATAACTGACCAATTGCCCTACTGTATGTCCGTTGAAAATACGAAGTTCAATTTCGGGACAGAGAAAACTGTTTTCCTTGACCAGTTTCAATTTCCCTGCTTGCTGCACAGGCAGCATATTTTCAGGAAAATAAGAGTCTCCTTCCCTCACATTGGGCTCCAGAAAATTTATCCATTGCCTTTCTCCCACCCAGTGAACGGCATTTGGGAAGGTGAGCAATACATTTTTCCGATCTGAATCATAATAAGTACATCCTCCGCAATGGTCGAAATGCAAATGAGTCAAGATTACATCGGTTACATCTCCGCAACTGTATCCCAATTGCTGTAGAGCCAATTCAAAATTCACAACTCCCTTGAAGTTGTAATATTTCAAATAATCCAGCTGTTTGTCGCCCGTACCACTGTCAATCAAAACAAGTTTTTCGCCTGTATCGATCAACAGGCAACGCATGGCCAGCTTACAAAAATTTTCCTCATTGCACGGATAACGCTTTTGCCAAACCTTTTTGGGAACTACACCAAAGATGGCTCCACCATCGCAGTCGAAAAAACCGGCTTCTATTTTATGTATTTTCATATTCAAAGTAGCTTTCGATTCGTATTTTCTTCGTATTTTTGCATTATAAAAAATACTTTCCACAAAAGTAGCAATAAAATTTAAAAAACCTTCCAACCTTATGCAGCGAGTTCATTTTATTGCCATTGGCGGAGCAGCCATGCATAATTTAGCCATCGCACTCAGTAAAAAAAACAACTATAAAATTACAGGTTCGGATGATGAAATTTTTGAACCTTCTTATTCCCGATTGAAAGAACATGGACTGTTGCCGGAAAAAACGGGCTGGTTTCCCGAGCGCATCCACAAGGGTTTGAATGCTGTAATTCTCGGCATGCACGCCCGCGAAGATAATCCTGAACTGCTGAAAGCAAAAGAATTAAAATTGAAAATTTATTCTTTCCCTGAATTCCTTTATCAGCAGACACGCAACAAAACGCGTATTGTGGTGGGCGGAAGTCACGGAAAAACCACCACAACAGCCATGATTTTATTCGTGCTGAACAAACTGAAAATTGAAGCCGATTATATGGTTGGCGCTCAAATTGAAGGTTTCGATAACATGGTCAGGCTTTCTTACGATTCGCGCATAGCAGTTTTTGAAGGAGACGAGTACCTTACCTCCCCGCTCGATCCACGCCCTAAATTTCATTTATATCATCCACATATTGCAGTACTTACCGGCATTGCCTGGGATCATATGAATGTTTTTCCAACTTTTGAAAACTATTTAGAACAATTTAAAAAATTCACCGATTTAATTGAATTGCAAGGAAGACTAATTTATTTTGATGGAGACGAAAACCTGAATAAAATTGTTCAGCAACTTCGCCGCGACATCGTCCCCTTTCCTTATCACACACCACCTTATGAAGTAAGAAACGAAATTACCTGGCTTAAAATTAAAAACAAGGAGATTCCTTTAAAAATTTTCGGAGAACACAATTTGCAAAACTTGACTGCCGCACACATTGCCTGTCATCAGATTGGCATTTCCGACGACGATTTTTTTACGGCTATTTCCGAATTTTCCGGCGCTTCTAATCGATTGGAAAAATTGACCGAAAACAATGATACCGTCGTATTCAAGGATTTTGCCCACTCTCCTTCCAAAGTTAAAGCTACCATCAAAGCCGTTCGGCAACAATATCCTCATCGCAGATTAATAGCCTGCCTCGAACTACACACCTTCAGCAGTCTGATGGAAGATTTTCTTCCTCAATATGCAAGATGCATGGACGAAGCAGATGTGGCTATGGTTTATTACGACCCTGAAATTATTGAACAAAAACGACTGAAACAATTTGAGCCAGAACAGGTAAAAACAAGTTTCGGAAAAGCAGACTTACAGGTTTTTACGAATAAGAATGATTTGGAAAAAGCTTTAAAATCTTTGGATTATAAAAATTCGGCCCTTTTACTCATGTCGTCGGGAAACTTTTCGGGTTTGAATGTGAATGACATTGTCAATGAAAAAATTTCATTGTGAAACAGATGGAAAAATCAAAACTTATGAATGAAAAACAAAAATTGCTGGATATGCGGTATATGCGCATGGCCAGAATATGGGCAGAAAACTCCTATTGTCGTCGCAGGCAGGTGGGTGCTTTACTGGTGAAAAATAAAATGATTATTTCGGATGGCTACAATGGCACACCTGCAGGATTTGAAAATAACTGTGAAGATGAGGACGACAATTCAAAACCTTACGTGCTTCATGCTGAAGCAAATGCCATAACAAAAGTAGCACGTTCGCACAATAGCAGCGACGGTGCAACGCTTTACGTTACCGCCTCTCCCTGCATGGAATGCGCCAAATTAATAATTCAGGCAGGCATCAAAAGAGTTGTGTATGGCGAACATTACCGAATCATGGATGGCATCGAACTTTTACAACGTGCCGGCATTGAGGTGGTTTATCTGGGCGATGATAACATATAAAATTCACCTCTTTTTTGTATTATGGATTACAAAAATTATTTTAAACCTTTACGATAAACGGAAGCCTATCTGTGGCACGACGGACTGACAAATTAAAATACTGCTTTAATTTTTATCACTTAAAGAAAACAATCTAAAACGGGCTCTCATCAGGTTATTGATTTGCAACGAAATAAGCTTCGCCTCATTCAGTATGTTCAAAAACAATATACTGTTACGCGTTCCCGATTCATTCGCTTTGACTCTATTAATTTGTTTTTTTGTCAGTTCGGAAAACAATTCCGAAATTCTGAGTTGTTTATCTCGTATATTAGCATAGCTGGTGAAATTGTTTGTTTCAACCATTTTTGCATATTCATTAAAAACATCTACAAAAGCATCGCAAACGGTCATCAGGTCGTTTAATTGTTCTTGGCTGAAAGGTTCATGATTATTTTCTATATATTTGTGACTTGCTTCGGTAATGACACGTAACGATTTGGATATTTCATGCGAAAAATCGACAATCTGCACATAATACTGACCTATTTCCAAAGCACCGGATTGAAGATGCTGAAGGGTAGGCAAAACTTCATAGTTCCTTTTGTCTTTCCATTCGTTATTCAAGTTGTCTGCTTCCTTGTAAAGATTTCTGAGCTTTTTTCTGTCTTCTGTATGAAGTGCATCAATGGTTTCCCTAAAAATCCGAATAGTAGTTTCGATGGTTCGTTTCACCAATTCGGTACATTCATGCAGAATTGCGTCTTCGTTAGTCAAAATAGTTGAACTTTTTGCTGCCTCTTTTTTCTCTCTTTTCCTATGAACAGAAGCAAACTGAATTAATAAAATTAAAACCAGAAGCAATAATCCGTAGACAGCATAAACTTTTCCGTACATAAGGGTCAATCCCACTATCAAGGAAACGGTAAATGCTACCAGAGCAGTCATTAACCAGCCACCAATAACCGTAAGTACCCCAGTAATGCGATAAACGGCGCTTTCTCTTCCCCAAGCTCGATCGGCAAGTGAAGTTCCCATAGCCACCATAAAAGTAACGTAAGTAGTAGAAAGAGGTAGCTTTAATGATGTACCTAAAGAAATAAGCAAAGCGGAAACAGTTAAATTTACTGAAGCCCTGATGAGGTCAAAAGAGGGAGCATCTTTATCGTTCAAAGGTACAACTTCAAAACGACTCTCAATAAAATCTTTGACCTTTTTGGGTGTAATTTTTTCTATCAATCTTGATAAATTGATAGCTCTTCTCACAAGTGTACGCGAAGCCTGAGTTGAAGAAAAACGCTCTATTCCTTCGCCCTGCCTTGCCAGGTTGATTTCTGTTTTGGTAACAGTCTTGGCTTTTTTTGAAAACCACAGGGCAAGAATCATTATTATACCAGAAGCAGTCAAATATCGCCAATCGGCCATTACCGGTTCACTAAGCATACCCATGTAAAGATTATCAATAGAACCTCCGCTTGCTGCCACACCTGAAGCTATTTGAAAAGAATTTAAAGCAGCCATAAAAGGACCGGTAAAATTCACCAAATCATTGCCTGCGAATGACATAGCCAACGACATGGTACCAGCCAGTACTACTATTTTGAGAATATTTATTTTAAAAAGGTGTTGTAAAAGTCCTAAAATTACAGTACTCGCTAAGAATATACCCCACAAAAAAGTACCAATATTGGCATTTATATATGCAGCCGTTTCTGAAGATACCAAAGTAGAAGTCAACAAAACCTTAAAAATAACAAAGTAAGCAATGCCCGTAAAAGCAAGCCCACTCCATAATGCACCAAAATAATTGAAAGAAGCTTTATAATTGAAAGAAAAAATAATGCGTGAAATGTACATAATTACTGTTCCGCATAAAAAAGCAATGGCTATGGAGATAAATATTCCAGAAATAATGGTAATCGACTTGCCCGCATTAATATACTCTGACAATGCAGCACCTGCATCACTGTGCCAAATTTTAAATAAAGAAACTGCAACAGCCGAACCAAGTAATTCAAATACAAGAGAAACAGTGGTAGAAGTAGGTAAACCAAAAGTATTGAATACGTCGAGCAGGATTACGTCGGTAATCATAACGGCCAAAAACAACATCATAACCTCAGGAAAAGTAAACTTTGCAGGGAAAAAAACGCCACTTCTGGCAATTTCCATCATACCACCTGAAAATAAAGAACCCAAAAGTATACCGGCAGAAGCAACAGTAAGAATTATCCAAAGCGGAGCAACTTTGGCCCCAATACTGGAATTAAGAAAATTAACAGCGTCATTCGATACTCCAACCACCAAATCCAACACCGCCAATCCTAACAATACTAAAATGATAATCAGGTATATGTTACTCATATTAGAAATTAATAATTTTGCACAAAGATAACTATCGTTTTTTATAACACAAATTTCAAATCCATTAAAAAGATATTTCAAAAATGTTACAAAACACAAATGTGAATTGATAGAAATCGTAATTTCAATTAAAAAACACAAAAAACAGTAGTTGCCTGATTTTGTTTCCTTATCTCAACAAATAATTTGCATATATTTGTGCCAACCATATAATTTAACATTTCATGTATAAAATAATTGTTGTTCTGGTAGGATTCATGTCGTTTTTTTCATCCGTTCAAGGACAGTTGTTATGGAAAATCTCAGGCAACGGATTGAAAAAAAGTTCTTATTTGTTTGGCACCCATCATTTTATTCCGTTACAATTTCTCGATAGTATCCCTGGCTTATACCAAGCATTTAATACTTCTGAAATTGTGGTTGGAGAAATGGTGGTGAACAACCTGGATGCGGTGGAAAAAGTTAAGAAAGCAGCTATTATTCCCAACCAGCAAACTATTTACGACTTAGTAGATAAAAATCAAATCTTGCAAATCGACTCAGCTCTAAAATCGGTTCTTCACATAGGATTGAAAGAAATGGCCCTGCTGCAGCCCAATTTGATTTTAACCATTTATCAAACCGAAGTATACAAAAAAGCCTCCGGCCAAATTGAAAATATTGCACCCGATTCGTATTTTCAACAGTTAGGAATAGCAAAAGGAAAAAAAATTGTAGGACTCGAAACCATCGACCAGCAACTGGAAATACTTTTTGACAAAACTTCCCTGCAACGTCAGACAGAAATATTTACTTATTCAGTTCTTCATACCGACAACATGATTTTAGAAACCAACAAATTGAATAATTTTTACAAAAAGGGTGATTTAGAAAAATTGCTTTTATTGTCGATTCAAAAAAACAATCCTTCAGATGCTACAGCTGAAGAATATTATAAATTAGTGGATGAAAGAAATCTTGAATGGATGAAACAGCTACCTGAACTGATAAAAAGCTCATCATGTTTTATTACAGTCGGAGCACTGCATTTGCCTGGCGAAAACGGCCTGATAGAACAATTCAGAAAATTGGGATATCACGTAACAGAGGTAAAAAAATGAGGCAACAATTATATATATTACCTTAAATTATTACACAATCAGTTGTCCAAAGGTAAATCCAGTAGATAACGTGAGGTTTCATCATGCAAAAAAGCTTAAGGGCTTTCTGGAAGCTAATCCCACATTGGAAATAAGATATCTTCCGGCATATTCTCCGGACTTGAATCCTGTTGAACGTGTTTGGTGGTATATGCGAAAGTCAATAACTCACAATCGATATTTATCATCTATCAAAGAACGCATTGCCAAGTCTTGGCAGCTTATGTCTACTACATTAAAGCCGATTGAAACTTTAAAAAAATTAGGTTTTTAAGAGAAGACTCTTTCTTTTTATTGTTTTTTCAGAAAAATTTTCCTATCCCCAAAAGTTTTTCGGTATTTCTCCCAAAAAGAAAAAAGTTTTATTATTCCATTGTAAAAAGCTGAAAATCTTTTAAATAAACAGACGAAATATTTTGCTGTACCTTTTTTTCAATAAATAAATTTTGTTGTTTTCATTGGTATTATTGTACTTTATACAATATGATTCAATTACATATTGTACAAAATACAATGTTTAATATATTGTAAATGTGTTTTATAACATAATATCTTATGCTATTATTTTAAAATCAAATATTATTTTTGTGTCGTTATTCAAAAACTTCTTTATAAATCAATGGAATCAGTAAATGTTTATAATCCGCATGTCTCGGTTGACTGTGTGGTTTTCGGATTTGATGGAGAGAAACTGAAAGTTTTGCTTATTGAGCGAACTATTGATGAACCCGATGAACAATACAACGATAAAAAACTGCCGGGGAGCATTATTTATGAGAATGAAAATTTGGACGAAGCTGCCAGTCGTGTTTTAGGAGAACTCACGGGATTGAAGAATATTTATCTCAGTCAGTTTAAGAGTTTTGGTGATCCCAAGAGAACCAGTAATCCACGCGATATTTATTGGCTTGAAAATACCACGAAAATGAAAATCGGGCGTATTGTAACGGTTGGCTATGTGGCTTTAATCAAAATAAACAGAAAAATTAAGCTGGAAGAAGATAACAAAACGGTGCAGTGGTACGATGTGAAAGATATCGACAAAATTAATCTTGCTTTCGACCACAATGAAATTATTCATGCGGCTTTGGAACATATTCGGCATACTTTGAAAGTAGAGCCTCGTCTTATGTTTGAATTGCTGCCCCGAAAATTTACCATGTCACAATTAAGAATTCTCTATGATGTTATTCATCAAACTCATTCGGATGTGAGAAACTTTCAGAAAAAAATGATGCAGTTGCATCAACTCGTCATGCTCGACGAAGTAGAAAAAAATGTACCTCACCGTGCTGCCCGGTTGTATAAATTTGACAGAAAGAAATTATAAACCTGAAAAAATCATTATTATAAATCAATAATCGACTAAGAATTATGTATTTACTTGGATATGATATAGGAAGTTCCTCCATTAAGGCAAGTCTTATTAATGCTACAACAGGCGAATGTGTTTCGAGTGAATTTTTCCCGAAGAAAGAAATGCAGATTAAATCGGTGAAACCCGGATGGGCAGAACAAGACCCGGAAACGTGGTGGGAAAATCTCAAACTTGCAACGCAAGCTGTAATAACAGACAGTAAAGTTCGGTCGGAAGAAATTAAAGCCATCGGCATTTCCTATCAGATGCATGGTTTGGTATTGGTGGACGAACGACTGCAAGTAATTCGGGATGCAATTATCTGGTGCGACAGTCGTGCTGTACCTTACGGAGAAAAAGCGTTCAAGGAAATTGGAGAAGAAAAATGCTTATCTCACTTGTTGAATTCTCCGGGAAATTTTACGCTTGCAAAACTGGCTTGGGTAAAAGAAAATGAACCGGAAAATTTCAAACGAATCAAGTATTACATGTTGCCTGGCGATTATATTGCTTTACGACTGACAGGAAAGCCCTGTACTACTGCATCGGGCTTGTCGGAAGGAATAGCATGGGATTTCACAAAGGAAGCTCCTGCCGATTTTCTGTTTGATTATTTTGGGTTTAGTACTTCCATTATTCCTGAAATTGTTCCAACTTTTGGCAATCAGGGATTCCTCAGTGCAGAAGCTGCGCATGAACTTGGACTTGCAGCAGGAACAGCCGTTACTTATCGTGCCGGCGATCAACCAAACAATGCCTTGTCGTTAAAGGTGCTAAATCCGGGTGAAATTGCTGCTACTGCCGGAACTTCAGGCGTTGTTTATGGTGTGAACGGAGAAATAAAATACGATCCGCAGTCGAGAGTCAATTCGTTTGCCCATGTTAACCATTCAGCCAGTGAAAAGCGTATTGGTGTGCTGCTTTGTATTAATGGTACAGCTATATTGAATGCATGGATAAAAAATAACGTGGCTCCTGAAGGTGTGAACTATAATGAAATGAATGAAATGGCTGCAAGTATTCCTATTGGCAGTGGCGGCGTAAGTATTATTCCTTTTGGTAATGGAGCAGAACGGATGTTGGGAAATCGCGAACCCAATTGTTCCATTCATGGCATCAATTTCAATCATATCGGCAAAGCTCATTTAATAAGAGCTGCTCATGAAGGCATTGCATTTTCGTTTAAATACGGAATGGATATTATGAATGAAATAGGTATCGAGACGAAAACCATTCGTGCCGGACATGCCAACCTTTTCCTTTCGCCCGTTTTCCGTCAGACACTGGCTAACATAACCGGTGCAACCATTGAGTTGTATAATACTGATGGCTCGATAGGTGCTGCTCGCGGAGCAGGAATTGGTGCGGAAATTTATAAAAACGAAGAAGAAGCTTTTGCAACGTTAAAGAAAATTCTTACCGTTCAGCCTGAAAAAGAAAATCAGGAAATTACGCGTGAAGCTTACGATCGATGGTTGCAGCATTTGAAATTTTAAATAGAAATTTTAGTGATAATTACAAGATAATAAAAAATGTTTAACTTATTCTTAAGCTAATTTGGCTGAGGAATTTAATAATTTATGAATTATGACAACAAAAGAGTATTTTCCAACAGTAGGAAAAATCAAATTTGAAGGAAAAGAGAGTAAAAATCCTTTTTCGTTTCGGTACTACGATGCCGAAAAAGTAGTGTATGGCCGTAAAATGAAAGATTGGTTTAAATTTTCAATGGCATACTGGCATACATTGTGTGCAGAAGGAAGCGACCAGTTTGGCGGACCCACCAAAAGTTTTCCGTGGAATGAAGGAAAAGATGCATTGGAAAGAGCCAAAAACAAAATGGATGCTGGTTTTGAATTCATGCAAAAGGTTGGTATCAATTATTATTGTTTCCATGATATCGATTTGATTGATGAAGGAAATTCCATTGAAGAATATGAAGCCAACATGAAAGCCATTGTGGAATATGCGAAGCAAAAACAGGCTGAAACGGGGATCAAGTTGCTTTGGGGAACAGCCAACGTATTTTCGCACAAACGATATATGAACGGAGCTGCTACCAATCCTGATTTTAACGCTGTAGCACGGGCAGCCGTTCAGATCAAGAATGCGCTGGATGCCACGATTGCTCTTGGTGGCGAAAATTATGTATTCTGGGGTGGACGTGAAGGTTACATGAGCTTGCTCAATACGCAAATGAAGCGTGAAAAGGAACATTTGGCCATGATGTTGACTATGGCACGCGATTATGCGCGCTCAAAAGGTTTTAAAGGAACTTTTCTGATCGAACCCAAACCAATGGAACCCACCAAACACCAATATGATGTAGATGCTGAAACGGTTATTGGTTTTCTGCGTGCTCACGGTCTGGATAAAGATTTTAAACTGAATATCGAAGTGAACCATGCAACCCTTGCCGGTCATACTTTTGAACATGAATTGCAATGTGCTGCCGATGCTGGTTTACTGGGCTCGATTGATGCCAATCGTGGAGATTATCAAAACGGTTGGGATACCGATCAGTTCCCGATTGATATTTATGATTTGACACAAGCCATGCTGGTTATTTTGCAAAACGGCGGTCTTCAGGGTGGAGGAACGAATTTCGATGCCAAAACCCGTCGTAATTCTACTGATTTGGAAGATATTTTTATTGCTCATATTGCCGGGATGGATGCTTTTGCACGTGCATTGGAATCGGCTGCTGCCATTCTGGAAAAATCGCCCTACAAAAAAATGCTCACTGATCGTTATGCTTCTTTTGATAGTGGAAAAGGTAAAGAATTTGAAGAGGGCAAATTGACACTGGAAGATCTGCGCACTTATGCACTTTCCAAAGGCGAACCTGCTCTTATGAGTGGCAAGCAAGAATTGTATGAAGCTATTGTTAATATGTATATTTAAAATTCATCAGCCCCATTCAAGTTACTTTTTGAAAGTGCTTAAATGGCTAAATTTATAATTATGAATAAGAAACAAGAAAACAAGGTTTTTGTTTTTGGAATAACATTGGTAGCCACGTTGGGTGGTTTGCTCTTCGGATATGATACGGCTGTGATTTCAGGAGCTGAAAAAGCTTTGCAAGCATATTTTCACACCAGCAATTTAATTCATGGTATTACTACTTCAAGTGCACTCATAGGTTGTATTATTGGAGGATCGGTCTCCGGAGTTTTTGCATCCAAACTTGGACGAAGAAAGTCTTTGCAAGTAGCTTCAGTTTTGTTTTTCTTATCAGCATTGGGCTCAGGTTATCCGGAATTTTTGTTTTTCAAGCAAGGTAGTGCTTCGCTTGATGTGTTAATTGCTTTTAATATTTATCGCATCATGGGTGGAATAGGCGTAGGGTTGGCTTCGGCTATTTCTCCCATGTACATTGCCGAAATAGCTCCTGCCGATATTCGGGGAAAACTCGTTTCATGGAATCAGTTTGCCATTATTTTTGGAATGCTGGTGGTTTATTTTGTGAATTATTCCATCGCTGTTGGTCAATCCATTGAATGGATCAATGTCATAGGCTGGCGAAGGATGTTCGCTTCTGAAGCCATTCCTGCATCGCTTTTTGGAATTTTGCTGTTTTTTGTCCCTGAAACACCTCGTTATTTGGTACTTAACAATAAAGAAGACAAAGCATTTAACGTGCTGAAAAAAATATCGGGTATAGACGAAGGTTCAAAGATTTTGGAAGATATCAAGGCAACAGTACACGAAACTACTGGAAAAGTTCTTTCGTACGGCTGGAAAATTTTGATAGTCGGTATTCTTCTATCTGTTTTTCAGCAATTTGTAGGTATAAATGTGGTATTGTATTATGCTCCGCGAATTTTTCAAAGTATGGGCGCTGCCCGCGATGCTTCCATGATGCAGACAGTTGTAATGGGCTTTGTAAATATTGTATTTACGTTGTTAGCCATTCTGACAGTAGATAAATTTGGCAGAAAACCTTTGTTGATTATTGGTTCCATTGGTATGGCTGTTGCCATGTTTGCCATTAGCGGACTGGCTTATGCAGAAATTATCGGCGTCAGTACATTGGTTTTCATTATTATTTATACGGCATCCTTTATGATGTCGTGGGGACCAATTTGCTGGGTACTGATTTCGGAAATTTTCCCCAATACCATTCGTAGCAAAGCGGTTGCTATTGCCGTTGCAGCTCAATGGATTGCCAATTTCCTGGTTTCTTCCACTTTCCCGTCTTTGATCAATTTTGATCCGGCATTTACTTATGCTTTGTATGGATGTATGGCAGTTTTATCGGCAATATTTGTTTGGCGAATGGTGCCCGAAACCAAAGGAAAAACGCTGGAAGAAATGAGCAAACTCTGGAAAAAATAGTGAATTTAGTTGGTTTTTTGTGATTGATTCCACTCCGGAAATAAAAGAATTTCTCCGGAGTGGATTTTCTTTGTGTGTCGGGCATGGTATTAAACTGCCAGGATGAGAATTCCTCTATGTGCCAAGTTAATAGAAAGCATGTGCAAATGGCTGGTTGATAATGGATTTGAAGATACACCGCTCCATTTCAGCCGATTTTTCCCGGCCAATCAATTACCCGATTTACCTCCAACACCCATAAAAACATTGCTTGCAGCCCGAGAAATTGCCCAAACTGCCGGAATGAAATATGTTTATGTGGGAAATGTTCCTGCACTTGGCTACGAAAATACTTTCTGTCCTTTCTGCAAAAAAATGCTGATAGAACGAACCGGTTTTACCGTTAACAAAAATTTCATTAACGAAGGCAAATGTATGTTTTGTCATGCCGACATTCCAGGCGTTTGGCAATAAAACGAATGAATTTTATCTTCTTATTCTCCAATAATTCAATCAATTAAACAAATAATTAATTTTTTTAATCATTTGTTTTGAATAATTAAAATTGTTGTGTATTTTTGTAGGGATTTTATGATAAAAGCAAGCTAAAAGTGATTATTACATGTTTTAAATTTTGTATTTACTAAAGTTGTATATTTATTGCGTAAATAAGACGTTACAGGGCATATTAAAAGATGCAGTAATTCATTGAAAATCAAATAGGTTTGATAAATAAAATTATTGAGTATCAATAATAAATTACCTAATGTAAAACAAACTAAGGAGGAAAAATTATGGGAATTAAACCAGGACCAAAAAGAATTACAAAAACAACAGGAAAACCGGACAAGCGACAACGCGACAACAAAGAAACTCCGGGAAATACACCTTCATTGAAACCACACAAACACAAAAAAGGAGACTAAGACCAACGACTGTGGAAATGTTTGGATTAAAATTTCTAATAAAATACGCCCTGTAACATGCGGTATAAAAAATTGCCGGTTCAGTATGTTATTCAAGGGTTGTAGCCCGCTTCAACTTTTGTGTAACATGACAGGAAATCGCCCGCAATCGGCAACTTTTCATACCGCAAAACGTTATGGGCAAGTGTAAAACGACAGACAAAAACGAATGAACACATATCTATTTTTATGGAACCCTAAAAAGTGGACTTGGACGACATTTGAGCAAGACATTGAACAAGTGGACTTAACAGGACGGTGTTCTCAACGTTGGAGTTGTGGCAACACAAAATCAATTCAACCGGGGGACAGAATTTTTTTACTAAAAGTTGGGACAGAACCGAAAGGAATTATTGCAGCAGGTTTTGCAACTTCGACACCATTTTATGAAAGACATTGGAGTGGAGAAAATAAAGACACTCTATACATAGACGTTGACTTTGAAGTTTTACTAAACCCTGACCAAGAACCAATCTTGACGGTTGACATTTTAAACACACGAAATTTAGCCAAACAAAATTGGCGACCAATGGGTTCGGGCAACTCAATAAAACCTGGAATTGTTGACGAACTTGAAGCAGTTTGGTTCGACTTCTTGACAACTCAAAAAATCAGACACAATCCGTTCATTCCTGCCGACAACGAAGTTCAAAAAACATACACAGAAGGAACACCAAACCAAGTTTCAGTAACAAAATATGAACGAAACCCATTTGCAAGGAAAAAGTGTTTAGAGCATTACGGTTTTACTTGTGCTGTTTGCGACTTCAACTTTGAAAAAACATACGGACAAATTGGGAAAGACTTTATTCACGTTCACCATTTGACGCAAGTTGCAACGGTTGGACAGACTTATGAAATTGACCCGATAAAAGATTTAAGACCTGTTTGTCCGAACTGCCATGCAATAATTCATAGACAAAGAACTCCGTTGACTATTGAAGAAGTAAAAAAATTAATTAACGACAATGCAGACAGAAAATAGAACATCAGCCCATAACACAGGTTTTGCGTCCGGCGGGCTGACGTGCAAACTTGGAGCTTTGTGCTTCAATTCAAGTTCAGTGCTTATTGATAGTTTTGTGCCCTGAAATCTCGCACGAACGCAAAGCTGCAAAACGTTACCAGCAAGCGTTAAAGACTGCTACTGTAGATAAATAAGAAAATAAATTTCAATGAAAGAGAAAAATAAAATACCTACTGTTTTTAAGGAAGACTTAAAAAAACTGCTCCAGTCAATCAACGAAATGGAACCAATTGAAAATGGGGAAAGACTCTGCAAGATTTGTTCTAAGGTTATTTCATTGGAAAATATCCAGTTAATTATTCCAAGACAGCACAACACTTTTGATTTCATCTGTGACAGTCCTGTTTGTTTGGAAGAGTATAACCGTAAAAAAGAAATAAAGAAATGAATAAATTGGTTGAATTGATACTCATTTACATTCCGATTTCAGTTTTATTGGTTTTAGCAGGAGTATTTTTAGGCGGTGAGGTTTGGGCTAAAGGTAAAGTTGTTTTAGGAGACATACTCAATTTCTTTGGCTGGGTTGGAAGTAGTGTAAGAAAACTGAGTGTGAAAAGCGAGTATGAAGGAACTATCAATTCAATAATTCAAGACTACAATAAAAACTTTGAAAACCCAATTTTGCCTAATTGCAAAATAGAATGGGTTACACCAGAAAATCAGAAAAACATCCTGAGTGAAGGCGAAGCAATCATTTGTTTGAGCTTTGATAAGAAAGACCATAATCTTAACTTTTATAATGCCACTTTAAACTTTGTTCAAACTGGTTTAATCGCCAAAGCAAAAGACTATTTGAACAAGTCATCCTCCAAGGCAATTGACTTGCTTACAACTCACATTATTTTAAGAAACAACCGCAAAGAAGTCCTTACAACATTCCGTAAAAAACTAACTGAATTTGATGATGAGACAAGAATGGAGTTTGAAACACTTGTACCAACACACGACAAAGGACTATTCTTAAACATTCTTTTACCCGAATTTCATTTTTACGGTGAACTCATAGACACTTTACCTCCAAGTTCAGAATACAATACAGAAGCGAATGGCTTATTTCATTGGTTCAAGGAATTGGCAACAAGAGAATTTGACGAAAAAACCAATCTAAAATTTATTTCCAAGAACTTAAAGGTTGGAGTAATACTCGTTGGAAAAGATGAAACTTGGGAAACCCAAGGTGCAGCAGCATATACAAAATGGGCTGACTATTATGCTACTGAAAATTACAATTCAGTTTATGTTTTGGCAAGAGGAGACATTGGGTATGAAAGAGCAACAACAGTTACCAAAATCCTAACCCATTCAAAAGGATTTGACCAAATAAATAAAAACCCAAAAATCAAATGTGTTTCGGCAGAAGGTCAAGAATATATTGTTACTTGTTACTCTCTACGACCCAATAAAGCTACAATTGCATATTTAGCTTGGGAAAAATTCAAAGAACACTATGCAAACGGGAATTTAGTACCTGCCATTATTGATAGTGTTCAAAAGGAAACAATAGTTATAAATGCATTCGGATTGAGATTTGAACTTCCTATCAATTTGCTTTCTGACATTGAAATTTCTGATGCACGTAAAGTCTTCAAAGTCGAAGATGAACTTTATTTGACCATTGCAGAGTTTGACAGTGACAGACAACATATTGTTCTCTCCAACAAAGGAACAGTCTCTGACCCTAAGCATTTTATTGAAGCCGTATTAAATGCAAATAAAGTTTACACTTGTAAAGTTGAAAGAGTTCAAGTTGATAAACAGGGATTGCAAAGCGGGTTGAAAGTTTCTACACCCGAATTGAAGCATTGGATTTATATTCCAAAATTTAAAGCGACACCGAGTAGATTTCTTGACCTTACAACCAAGTTTCCAGCAGGGGCAGAAGTGCGTGTGATAATTGATAACTACTCTTCCTTTTCTTCCAATTTCGTGGGCTATTTAGAAAATTTAACTGACCCTTGGGAAAGCAGTACTTTTAAAAAATTACAACCACATGATATTTTAAATGTGACAGTTAAACAGATAAATGAATTTTCTGTAATCTGTGAGATTGAAGAAGGCCTTGAATGTCGCTTTTCTAGGCAGGAAATTTCTTGGAAATCTGAGGAATGTAACACATCCAAATTTAAAGTTGACGATAAGATTAAAGTAATTGTCATTGCAATTGACACCGACAAAAAGCGAATTGATGTTTCGATTAAACGACTTTCCAAAACTCCTGAATTGGAATATTTTGATGCAAATAAAAACAAAGTCGTTGAAGTAGAAATTGCTAAAATTGTTCCCGAAAAAGGTTTAGCAGTCAAATATCCAGGCAGCACAAATACTGGATTTATTCATTGGTTTGAAATTGGTCACGGTTCTGTGGGTAGGTTTGAAAACATTTACAAACAAGGTGATAAAATAAAAGCCGTAGTATCAGAATTTGATTCTGAAAAAAACAGTTTAAAGTTTAGTATTAAAAGACAATTCACTCATCAATTTGATGAATGGGCAGCAGCAATTGATGATAATTCCCCATTAAAAGGGAAAGTAATTGGCTATTTTGAAAATGCTGCACATATTGAATTAACTCAAAATGGCTTTACCGTTCAGGGATTTATTTTGAGAAAGTATGTTTCAAATTATGCATTTGTGGAAAGTGAAGATTTACCTTTTTACCTGCCAATTGGAGATAGTTTTCATTTCTACATTTTTGAAATAAATGAAGACCGTAAAACCATTTCATTGGCAAGGACAGAATATTTGGAACAATCTGGGAAGCCAAATTATGGCGAAAAAATAAAAGTAAAATATGTAAAAGAGAACCACTCAAAAGGCTACTTCTATTCAGACGAATTGGAAGGCTGGACTAGTCTTCCTGAAAAAGATATTAAGTTGGGTTCAACCATAGAAGTAATACCAATTTCACATTCGACAGGTGAGTATAAAATTGTCTGATAAAACAAGAATGCCAGCTGGTAACACGGGTTTTGGCGTCATGCGGGGTGACGTGCAAACTTGGAGCTTTGTGTTTCTATTCAAGTTCAGTGATGGTTGACAGTTTTGTGGTCCGAAACCCTCCCGAACGCAAAGCCCGAAAACGTTACCAGCCATAGTAAAAGAGACAGTCAATAAAATTTGACATCTAAAGAGAAAATATAAGAAAAGATTATTATTTTTGAAAAAACTTTAAGATGACTTTAAGATGAATTATTATCCAATTTCAATAAAAGAAATTAAAGAGAAAGTTGCTAAAAAGAAAATATTCAAGCAACCTGTTCAATATTCGCAATTTGGAGGTCTCTCAAATATAAAGGAAATTACAAATGAATTTGGAGAAACTCTTATTAGAGTTGATGGAGACATACCGGCAGACCTTCCATTAACAGATGGTCAAAGATTTTTGTTTATAAGTTATGACCAATCTAAATATTCACACGGAATTCATAAATATCCGGCAAAATTTTTTCCTGAACTACCAAGATGGTTAATTAATCGCTATTCAAAGCCAAATGACTTGATACTTGACCCATTTGCAGGTAGTGCCACTACAAATATTGAAGCACTACTATTAAACAGAAATTCTGTTGCAATTGATATTGATCCATTTGCTAAATATCTTGCAAAAGTTAAAACAACTCCTATTGACAAACTTGAACTCAATAAAACTGTTGATAGGATTCTTAAACAACTTGTTACTTATAATCCTACTCTGGTAGAAAATAAGGATATTCCTGAATTTCCTTATCGGGAGAACTGGTTTGCTAGAGAAATATTACTTGAATTGGCATTTATAAAAAAAATAATTCTCAACTCAACAAACGATAAAAATATTAAAGATTTATGTTTAATTTCTATGTCATCCATTATTCGTGCTGTTTCTAATGCAGACGATAATTGTACAAGAACTGTCGTAAGAAAAAAATTAAAAAAGGAAATATACCCTTCTCTTGCGTTGACAAAATTTGCAGAAAATTTAATAGTAAATTCATATAGAATTAATGATTTTACAAATCGACTAAAATCTAATGCCACGGTTGAAATACCTGATGGAAATGATGCAAGGTTTTTAACATATCCAGACAATCATTTTGACCTCGCAATAACTTCTCCTCCTTATGTAAATGCCGTTGATTATCCAAGAACACACCAATTAGAAATGTACTGGCTTGGATTAGCAAGTGGTTCATTGAGTAAACTAAAAGAAACCCATATCGGTACAGAAGTAGTGAGAATTAATGAATATAAACAACTACATAGAATTGGAGAGGAATATGCCGACAAGAAAATAGAAGCAATCTATAAACTTGACGCAAGAAGGGCATATATAGCATATAAGTACTTATACGATATGACTTTAAATATGAAGGAAGTGTATAGAGTATTAAAACCAGGAGGCAGATATATTATTGTTGTTGGTAATAATCGTATCAAAGGAGAATTATTTGAAAGTTGGAAATATTTAATGAGTCTTTCAAAAAATATTGGTTATCAAGTTGAAAATTATTTTGGTTCTGAAATAATAAAACATTTCATTAAAGTTCCAAGAGAAGAAAGAATCAATACAGATTGGATTATAGTTTTAAAAAAGTAATATGCCAAATAACGAAGAAATAGGCAAACAAGCATCAATTGATGGTTTTGCACATGAACACATTGTTGTAGGGATTTTGATGAAACGGTATCAAAATGTTTCACTGGTTGATTTACCACTCTCCCCATATGACATTATAATAGTTCGTAAACTTGCAAATGGAAAAGAAGATATAATAAGAGTACAAGTTAAAACAGCAAGAACAAGCGTAAGCTTTACTGGTGGTTCACGTGGGGGAGTTGACAGAGAGTATAAATCAGATGTGAAAACTTATACACAATCACCGGAAACTTCAGATGTAATTGTTGGCTTTAGACCTAATGCGGATAATACATTTGATTTGTATTTTGTTCCAACCGTATTGATTGAATATTTTGGCACAAAAAGTAAAGGACTTGGCACAATAGAGTTTTTTAAAAATAATTATGATATACTTGAAAATTGCAAGGATAAAACTTATTGTGTGAAAATAGCAAAAGAAAACGGAATAATATAGAACTACGGCTGTTAACAGGCGGTATATTTTATTGCCGAGATAGTGCTGAAATCAACGGCTTTGGCTCGCTTCAAACTTCATCGTGGCTTGACAGTGAAGTGCTCCGAAAACCTGCCAGAACGCAAAGCCCGAAAACGTTTTATAGACTTACTACCCCTCTCTCCCGCACAATGTGCATCGTGTGGAGAAGTAGGAAGAAATGATTTTTTACAATAAACAGTTTTATAAACTTACTACAAGAAGAATTTATGCGGGGCAGCAAAAGATAATTTTTTAATTTTTTCAAAATTAATCAAGTTTTCATTCGGGTGCTCTTTTTTCTCATTGTTTCGTTTCGCTACGCTTCACTTCTCAATGAGAAAAAAGCATCAACAACGTGGTGAAACTTTACAGCTAAGCCCCTATTTGTGCAGATGATCCGATGAGCCGAGATGGAAATTCGTAAAATACAAGCAATAAAAAAAAGAGCTACATTTCTGTAACTCTTAGTTTTGTGGGCGTTGACGGATTCGAACCGCCGACCCTCTGCTTGTAAGGCAGATGCTCTGAACCAGCTGAGCTAAACGCCCTTGTTTGTTTATGTACCTGCTTTCGGTAAAAGCGTTGCAAAGATACATTGTTTTTTCAAATTGACAAAAAATTTGTTTAATTTTTCGCATATAAAATTTTTAGATGCTGTAAATTGGTTCTTATTAATAATCTCATCATTTAAAATCCTGAAAAAATTAATAAAACTGTCTATTCATCTACATTCTCTTCTGAAATTTAAGATAATACCTGGCGCCGTCTGCCATCAGAATGAAAACGGCTGTTTTTCTTGTTGATAATAAGTGTCGAAGGTATATTCGACAGATACGATTTATCCTTTTCCAACAATGCGTTCCATGTCTGATAGCTGATAAACATCAGACTAAATTTGGAGAAACTGTTGGAATTGATTTTATTTTGCTTGTTGAGCTTGACAGAAGCGGGGAATTGCTTTTCCAAATCTTCAACATACCGGGCTACTTTCTCGCTGGAAGCCACCACTCTGTTCAAATCGAAAATGGTAACCGAGGCATTGTTGTTGTTGCGCAAGAGACGTCGTGCATAATGTAGCAGAAACTCGTCTTGCTCACTGTAGAGCAAAACAGCAGCTGAGCTAATTTCCGAAAATCCACGATTAACAAACACTCCCACCGTACAATTACTCTGTTCTATGAAATACTTGGTCTTGTCCTTAATCAAAGTTCCCGGATAAAACACCACCTGTTGTTTTGAAATATTATTGATCAGTCTGTTCAGCCATCCTATATTTTTAAAAACAGCTCTTTCCTTAAAGAATGGAATACCCGACAAGGAAAGTCCGGCTCCCACCAGAAGGAAATCGAAATTGTTGGTATTTGCCATTCGTACAATGGCATTTTCTATGCTGTCAACCACTTTATATTCCGTTTCGATAGGGATATTCAGTTGCTCAGCTTCCTGTTTTACCTTATGGAAACTTTCCTCTGCAAACTGATCTCCATAAATGGGATTGGTATCGGTGCCGGGCGTAATATGAAGTACAGTAACGGAAAGAGTATTTTTTACTCCTTCCAAAACATTTTTGGCAACACGTAACAACATTCTCCCATTTTCCGGATTTCCTACAGCAATCAACACCTTGAAAATTCCCATTGACTGCTTGCGAATGTATTCTTCTTCCACATTCTTTGGAGGGAAAACTTTCTCTATCAAATTCAGAATCGGAGTGGTCATAAAGGTTGTTACTATGGCCATGATTACCAGCATTACAAAAATGGAAGGAGGAAGAATGTGCATTTCATAACCAATATTCAACACAATCAATTCCATCAATCCACGCGTATTCATAAGTGTCCCCAATGCCAGACTGTCGTGCCACGACTCGCCCAGAAAACGTGCGGAAAAAGCCCCTCCGACAAATTTACCAACAATGGCTGTAGCAATAAAAATTCCGCAAATTCCCCATAAATAGGGAGAATTGAGCAACCCTATTTCGGTACGCAAACCGGTGAATACAAAAAACAGAGGCAAAAGCAAAGTCAACGAAACATCTTCAACTTTTTCGATCACCAATTTTCTGAAATTGGAAATGGGAGGCATTACCACGCCGGCCAGAAAAGCACCGAACAAAGCATGGATACCGATAAATTGTGTAATAAAGGCAGAAGAAATCAAAACCAGGAAAAGAAAAGCAACAATACTTTTATTGAGGGTTTCAATATTTTGATAAATTTCGCCAATTTTTTTCAAAAAAGGTCTGATAACGAAAAACATAAGTAAAATATACGCAACAGACAATCCAACCGTATAAAGTGCGCTAACGGAATCACCGGTTTTTGAAATGGCAATGACCAGTGCCAGTAAACACCATGCTGTAACATCATCAATGGCTGCACTGGCTATGGCAATTGTTCCCAAATGTGTCTTGGTAAGACCCTTTTCCTGAACAATACGCGCCAAAACGGGGAAGGCGGTAATACTCATGGAAATTCCTATAAACAGCGCAAAAGGAAGAAATTTAGTCTGATTAACGGCAAACTCTTCATAATAAACATAGGCCAACGACATTCCCAAAAAATAAGGAATGAGAATACTGGCATGACTGATAACCAGCACTTGACTTACCTTTTCTTTCAACGCTTTCATATTCAACTCCATACCGATAACAAACATAAAAAGAATCAACCCTATCTGACTTAGAATATACAAATTGGGTAAAGAATCGGCAGCAAAGAGAAAATTGAAAATATTGGGAAAGAAATGCCCCAACAAAGAAGGTCCGAGCACAATGCCGGCTAAGATTTCTGCTATTACAATTGGTTGATCTATCTTGGAAAAAAATAGTCCAAAAAGTCTTGAAACCAAAAGTATGGCAATGATTTGAAGCAATAAATGGGTGATGGGCTCGCCCATATTGTGGGACACAGAAACTTTAAACTGTTCCCAGTTGCTGAGATTGGGTTCCGGAGAAAGAACTTGGGTAGAAACACTTTGTGTGGTTAGATGATAATTTGCCTCCACGTCGCTCCCTTTTTGTATCAACAAATAAGCTCCAACACAAAAAAGAAGTAACATGAGTACATAATAAAGCCATGTTCGCAATTTGATTCTGGACATAGAATTTACTTTATCATGCTATGCAGTGAAAATTCATTTTTTAAATTCTCTGACAGCCTCCCACAGTTAGGAAAAGTAAGGAAATCCGCTACAAAAATACAAAAAATTAAAAAAACAATGCAAAACTTTCTGCTAAATCAGCACCTTTATGTTGAACTTAGCATAGTGTTAGCTATCGTAAAAGATAAATCGGTTGTATGGCGTGAACTATATGTATTACATTAAATTATTGTACAAATAAATTATTATCTTTGTCCTTAGTAGATGATAAAAAAAATTGTAAAAACATTTATGTTTTTTATTTTCAGATATTTAATAACGAAGCTTTGCCCCAAACCTCACTTACTTTTTTGTCTTGAAACAAAAACGTAAGCAAAAAAATTAACTTAGTTGAAGCAGCTACGCTCAACATAAATCAAATAAATTTGATTTTGTTTTCGCTTAAACGCTGCTTTCAAGACTGTGCCCACTTCACTCGAAAAACTTACGCTCGAAAAGCTGAAATCGCCCAAACTCATTCCGACGAAATACGTCGGAACTCAAACAAGGACGATTTTTAAACGCTTTTCTCACTTGTTTTTCGGCTCACCGGACAAGGTCAACCCAAGTGCTTGGCTGATATGTCGTGTTTTACAGATATATAAAACAAATATTTCAATTTTTGCCATGTATTAAAGTAATAATTATAAAGCGGTGAAAAGAAAATAAAGAATACTAATTTTCGTTTATAAAAAATTGAGAGATGATAAGTGTCGCAAAATATTGAAAACAATTATAAAGTAATAGAATTCAAAATTTAGAAATTTCCTCATCAGCGAGCGGATGAACAAGAGAAAACTGTTATATCGTTATTTGATTTCGGATACACTGGCTTCACTGGTGGTGTGGGTAGTGTTCATGATTTTCCGAAAAATAGTGAATGATGCAGCTATTTTTGAAAATGTTCAAATTTTCTTTCCGAATTACAATTATCTTTCCAGTCTGATACTTTTTCCGTTGAGTTGTATTACAGTTCATTATCTTTCCGGATTTTATCTTTATCCTGAAAAACATTCAGGCATAAAAATATTTTTTACCACTTTTGTAGCTTCATTGATTATTTCCATTGTCATTTTTTTTGTGTTGATGCTCGACGATATTGTGGTATCTTACAAATACTACTATTATTCTCTCGCCGTGTTGTTCGGATTGTTGTTTGTGTTTACTTATTTGCCTCGTCTTATTATTTATTCCAATGTTAAAAGCAACTATCGTTCAAAAAAATGGACTATTCCGACGGTTATTATTGGAACGGGACAAAATGCCATCAAAATAGGGAATGAGCTGGCAAAGGCAGCTCCTGAAAAAACTGTGGTAGGATATGTGGAAACGAATTATGGAAAGCAGATATCACAGGAAATGATACTTGGCAATTTACATCAAATAGAAAAAATTATCGAAAAATACAACATACAGGAAGCCATTATTGCACTCGATCAAACTGATGATTATCAGCTTTTTTCAATAATCAATTCCCTCTATCGCTTCAATATCGATATTCAGTTTACGCCACGACTGTATGAAATTTTAACCGGAAGTGCCCGCATCGACAATTTAAGCATTAGTCCGTTGGTAAGTATTACCGACATAAAAATGCCCGATTGGGAACAAAGCGTCAAACGGACATTCGACATTGGCTTTTCGCTGTTGGCTTTGGTCTTGCTTTCGCCCGTTTTGCTGTATTTTATGATTCGGATTAAAACGGATTCCAAAGGCCCTGTTTTTTATCTTCAAGAAAGAATCGGACGTTATGGTCGGCCATTCAAAATTATTAAGTTCCGAACCATGTTTGAAGGTGCGGAGAACGGCATTCCCCGATTGAGCAATCCCAACGATAATCGGATAACGAATATTGGGAAAAAGTTGAGAAAGTATCGCATTGACGAAATTCCACAATTTATCAACGTTTTATTGGGACACATGAGCATTGTTGGTCCGCGTCCCGAAAGGCCATACTATATTCAGCAAATAGTTCAGGAAGCTCCCTATTACTGTCTGTTATACAAAATTCGGCCGGGACTCACCTCGTGGGGACCTATCCGCATTGGCTATTCCGACAGTATCGAAAAAATGATCGAACGGCTGAATTACGACATTATCTACTTGGAAAGCATGTCATTGATTACCGACCTGAAAATTCTCCTTCTTACTTTGGAAATTATTTTTAAGGGAAAAGGAGTGTAAACTTGTACAAAAATTTGAATAAAAGAACCAAAATTTGTCAAAGTTTTTCGCCTAGTCGATGTAAATCAATAAACAAAAAATACCGAACCAGTTATTCCCGCATTGCTTTTCTGAGAAACAAACCCGATGTGAGGGTCATGACAACTCCAGCCGGAATACTTGCCCATGCCGCTCCAATAACGCCATACAAGCGAACAAAAACAATATAAACGGCTACGTTGAATATCAACGAAATAAAACTGCTCCAAGCGTTGTACTGAATTTTTCCCAATCCAAAAATGGCTGCACTCTGAAGTTGGTTCAGCAAGCGGATACTCCAACCTACCGACAACAGGACGAAATAAGGAATGGCCGGATCGTATTTTCCCGCAAAAATAATCCTGATAAGAAAAGGCCCTGCCAATATGGCCAGCAGCAATGTAACGCCAACAACCAAATAAAGCTGTCGGTTGTATTTTTTAAAAACCTGCAAATAATGGCTGCGGTCGTGGGCAAGTCCTGAAAAATAGGGTGATGCTATTTGTTGCACCGTAAAAGGAAAAACACGCAGCACTACAGTCAACGTCAATGCAAAACTGTAGTAACCAATTTCTTTCATGTCTTTCAACAAATAGTTGATCACAAAAATATCGGCATAAGCAGAAATTTCGGAAAGCAGATTGGACATCAATGAAGGTTTTGCATAAACTAAATGTGTTTTAAAATTATGTTTGACACTTTCCCTGTCTTTGGAAAAAGTAAAATCTTTTCGCAACAACCGGAACCCAACAAAAAACATAACAATAAAACTCAGGTTGTAAGCCACATAATAGCCATTAATTCCAAACCACCACGTGAACAACACAATGGCAACAATGGCAATCAGTTTATTGGCAACAGTTATGCGGGACATGATTTTGATTTGTTTGCTGGCCTGAAAATAAGCAACCAAAACCATGAAAGCCGAATTCGTAATCAGAGGGAAAAGTCCCAGCGGAATAAGCCTGCGGATGATGGCATCGGAAGAAAAAAATCCAAAAGAATTCAATACAAGTGCCAACCCGTAAAAAACAATGGTGGAAACAATGGTAAACACTACACCGGAACTGAAAAGTTCACTGATTTCTTTTTGTGAACGGTTTTCGGAACAAAGTTTCAAGGTAGAAGCATGCAAACCCATTCCTCCGATGATGGAAAAAACAGAAAGAAAAGTGGTGATAATTTTTATTCGTCCAACGTCTTCGGGCAAAAGGATACCGGCCACAAAAAGCTGCGAAGCGAAAGCCACCAGTTGAATCAAAACATTGGCCGACAGCAAATGGAAAAAGCCTTTTGCAGAAATTTCGGATAAAAGTTTATTGAGCCGGAGAAAAAACTTCATGTTTTTCATCTTTTGCCTATATTCTTTCTGACACATACATTTATTTACTAAAGTTTCGCATTTCAGAAAGGGCTGAAAATAAGAGAGAAAAAAAAGTAAAAAAGTAGCATATTTTATTTAATATCTCATTAAAAATGAGTATGTTAGCTGTATAATTACAAAACAGAAAAAATATGCTACCGGACAAAATTAAGGAAAAAATTTCTGAAACAGGAACAGATTTCAATGAAAATAAATTAGAGAGCATAAATATTTTGAAAGGTTTCAAGGCGTTGAGACTGACAGAAGGATTTTCGGAGTTCAAGCATTTGAAAAGGAGTGGTTATAGTTTTCATCAGAATATGATTTATTTTTTAAAGGTCTGATGGAACCCACATGTCTGAATATTATATTCATTCGTGTTTGTGTATGTAATACATGTAGGTTTCATATTCTTTAAATTCAATGTTTATAATGGTCGGTGTCACTTTTTAAAATTGTGCAAAACGGTTTGCCGCTTGGCGTTCGAGTGGGATTCGGAGTGCAAAACTGTCAACCTGCACCGAAGCTGAATAGAAGCACAAAGCTCCAAGTTTGCACAACCTGTCCCGCCTTAGCTGGATCACCTTGCCTAACGCAAAACCCGTGTTAGCGGCTGAGGTTATTCTTGTTTTATCAACTTTTTCTGCTTAAGAAAATCAATAAATTGACTCACTATTTTTTCGCTTCTGTCAATTATGTCTTGCTCTATAAAGTCAGTTTTATTGTCAGCCAAATTCACTAATTCAGAAATAATTGTGCCTCTTTGATGCTGTCCTTTGTCGTTGGTAAAGCCTTTGTAGTATTTAATTTTATCACGAAATCTATAATCAGAAGCTCTTATATTTATTTTGTCTTCAAGTAACGATTTGTTGCCAAGTGCTTCTAATAGTTTTGTGTTGCTTAGCGACTTGTCATTTTCTTGTCGTTTTCTCGCAAAAATATGTTCAATGTCAAAATTTGTATCGAGGGTAGGAATTTCTTGTTTATCGTCTTTAAACGCCCACCAAGTTAACATTGATCTTGTAATTGGTCTTCCATTTTTAAATTCAAAATTATTGATTGCTGTTCGCAATGTATGTTCATTAAATTTATGTTCATCAAAATTGACTGTTTTGTCATTTACAATATTTATCATTTCGGCATAAATGGGTGTTCTTAATGCATTAACACCGGGATTAGTAAATGCAAAAGCCCATACAAATGCGATTGTTTTATTTAGAAATTCGTCTAATTTATTCTCTTCTAATTGTTCGTTTTCATTTTTGTTTTGCAGAAAATACACTGACAAAAAATAAGTCCACATACCATTTGGTGCAGAATTAAGTATAAACAGTTTTCTTAGAATGTTAGGTGAAAATCTTTCAGGATTCTGATTGTAAACATCATGCCAAAAATCAACAAGAATTTTGAGATTTGATAATGTATCATCTTGTTTGAGAATAGAGTATTTGTCTTTTTCGTAAAATTTACGTAATGCTTCTGTGGTACTTGATCTTATGCCCTGTTTCGCACGAACAAAATACATATATCTTGTAAAAAGTTCATCCATTGGGGTTCCGTTCAATGGCTTGAAAATTCTACCTGTAATTTCTTCAAGTTCTTTCCATTGTTCTATAAATTTGTCCTTTTGGTTTTTTGTCGAGTAATGCTTGTAAAATTGTGCTTTAAAAATGTCTGCATCAGACAATGGTAGTCCTCTATCGTTTAGTGTTGAAAATATTCTTAAAGCAGTGTCTTGCGATTCCGCCTCAATTGGTAATAGAATACAATTACTCAAAATCCTTGCAGGTAAATATGCAAAATATGATGGATATTCACTTAAAAAGGTATCTATCTTTTCTTGAAAAAAGCGATAGTTCTTCGCATAGTTGCTCTTTTGGTCTTTATTTACAATGCCTGTCTTAAGTATTTCTAAAAATTCTTCTTTCTCATCATCGGTTGCTACTTCCGAATCGATTTTTAATATGTTAAGATTAGGTTTTCCAAACTCATTGGTTTTCCATAAACATTGTGCAATTCTTTCACGAGTGCTTTTTGAGTTCTCGTCTTGCATATTTCCAAATTTTGCATAGAATGCTCTTAATAGTAACATCAAAGTTGTTAAGCGTTGCTGTCCATCAATTACTTCTTTTTTATTTCTATCATTTTCAAAAGTCACTATTGAACCTAAGAAGTATTCTTCATTGCTGTCAAAATTGTCGCTGTTATTGTCTGGAAAAGCGAAAGCAAAAATATCATCCCAAAGAGTTTGACATTGTTCTTCTTCCCAAGCATATGGCCGTTGATAATCTGGAATAAGAAAGTCAGCTTTCTTGTCTGAAAAAAGTAACCAGATTGTTTTTTGGTCAACGTTAAGTTTTGACATATTGTTATCCTTTTATTTTTAATTAATCATTACTGTCTGTTGTAGGACCCTTTTCATTGCCGCCTAATGTTTAGCGGCTATGCGCCGTTTTAATGGCGTATAGCCGCTGTTAGCGGTAGTGGCTTAATATGTATCCTTAAGTCTTTGTATTTCTGCTTTTATTTCATCAATTACTTCTTTATTTTTTATTTCTTTTCGTTCTCCTACTTTTTCAGAGAATAAATAAAACACCTTTCCGCCAAATACTTCTGTAAATTTCTGATGAGATTCAGATTGTATATTATACTCCTTAAATATTTCTGGTAATTGAATACCAGCATTGACGGGTTTTATTTGCAAGCCTATGTATTTTTCATTAATTTTTATATAGAAATCAACATTAAATAATCTGTCCCACTCGTCAGGTGCGGGTTCTATCTTTACACCTAATATTTTTTGTAATTGTCCATAAATAGTTTGTATTTCTGTAACATAACCTTCGTAAGTACGGTCAATTACTAATTGCATCATATAATCAATACAATCTTGTTCTGTTATTTCTGATACTTCAGCTTGAATTACTTCTGTTATTTTAATATAAAGTTTCTTCCCAAGTTCAATAATATGTTCTTTTGATTTTACATTTTTAAAATAGTACTCTCTCCACTCTTCAATATTTTTAGGAGCACATTTTCTTATAGATTCTGAAGTCGGTCCAACATTTCTTTTAAAATTGAGTTGGAATCGATTCATTGCTGAATTTAATATCCATTCTTTAGCCATCGTTATGCCTTAAATAATTCAAAAATTTTTGTTTGTATTTGTAATCTAATGCTGTATCGACTTTTACTAAACCGTTTTTAATAAGGTGTGCATTAATAAATGTTTTATTTTCCAAATACATATAACAAAGAATATTATTTTCATCATCGTATTTTATATTATCATATTTTAGAAATACTCGTTTCCCTTTTGTTTTTTCAATTAAGAAAGAAACCGCTTTTCCGTTACTTGATGGGTCTTGTTTTATACCAAGAAGTTTTATTATTAAGTCGTTACTTAATCTTATTTTTTCTGGGCTAATGATTTCCTTTACTGTAAAAAATTCTTCTCGTTTGGCGGGACTATTGTTGTCTATTTTGGAGCCAAATTGTAGTTTTTTTATATCTATTCTTTTATCAAGTGCGTGGGGATCCTTAAAGATATAAGGCAATTTTTGGATTTCGTTTTCAAAGCTGATATTAAGTGTTTTTTGTTTTATAAATTCATAGGTTGTCCCGTATAAATCAGGTTGATTAACCTGTAATTTCTCTTTGATTATAGGAATAAAATCAGGATTGATTTCAAATCCAATAGAATTTCTATCAAGTCTTTTTGCAGCAAGTAAAGTTGTACCGCTACCTGCGAAAGGATCAAGAACGGTCTCCCCTACAAAAGAAAACATCTTAATTAATCGATAAGGTAATTCTAAGGGAAACATCGCAATATGATTCGTTTGTCTTTCACCTGGAAAATTCCAATGCCCTGCAAAAAATGTATTCCATTCTTCTGCGGTCATTTTGGAGAGTTCCTTTTGTTCTTTTGTAGGTTTAGGACTTTCACCCAGTTTTTTAAAGATGAGTATAAATTCGTAGTCTAATTTTAAAATACCGTTTCTTGGATAGGGATACGAACCCATTTGAACTCCGCCGCCTGTTGTATTAGATGTGGTAATTTTTTGCCAAATAATCGCTCCCATATAGTCAAAACCAATTGTTTCACAAAATTTGATAATTTCTTCCCTGATTGGAATAACCTTATAACGTCCATAATAAACCGAACGGGCAAATTGGTCGCCAATATTCACACACAACCTACATCCATTATGAAGAACTCTATAGCATTCTTTCCATACCAAATTTAAGTTGTTAATGTAGCTTTCATAATTTTCATGAAATCCAATTTGATTATCTGAACCATAATCTTTTAATTGCCAGTATGGGGGAGAAGTAATCACTAAATGCACAGAATTGTCTGGCACTTCAATCATTTGTCTGCTATCACCGAGTATTATTTTATGATGCGTTTTCATTCTTTAAATACCTCTTAACAAAAATACAAAAATCTATTTTCAGTTAAACGATAAATTGATAATTGTTCGTTTTAGTGCCATTACCGCTAACGGTTTGGCGCTTGGCGCAGTGGCGGATTTCGGAGTAAAAAACTGTCAATAC
>ERZ795049.1360-NODE-1360-length-32445-cov-5.853041_pt1 | contig 32445 bp, 25 predicted proteins | sample MGYA00375133_ERZ795049 | MGnify/ENA primary metagenome ERZ795049 (study PRJEB30178, sample SAMN05720147) | activated sludge metagenome | isolation source: anaerobic digester from wastewater treatment plant | place: Japan | collected 2015-04-20 ... | reverse complement strand
GACCTTTTCACCGGTTAAAAGTCTGGTCAATTGTTCAAGGCGGGCAAAACCGTCATTGTACTTTTCGCTGCCTCTGGCCACTACGCTCGGCAAAGTGCTGTCCGATTTGATGTAATACGTATCGGGAATACCTTGGGTTAAAAGATTTTCCAACAGGTAATGCGACACGCTCGCCACGCGCATGCCCGCTTCCACCGCAACATGCGCAATGGTTTTGTTAGCATTTTCCCGGCGCTGCTGGACGACCTTGTCGGTCTCTTTGTTATAATAACGATAGATGTTTTTGGTAACAGCCGAGGTGGAACCGGATAAAATCATGTTCTGACAAGGATTCGTAATCGAAGGAAGCGTCGTGCGTAAATTCGCAAACGATACACCTTCGCTTAAAATCTTTTGCAAAGTCGGCATTGAGTTATTAACTTCCCGCCGCACCAATTCGTCAAAATAGTAATAAGCGAACCCGTCCCAATTCATATAAACAACATGGGCATTTTTAATTAACGGAACACCCGGAACATAATAAGGGGCGTGGTTTCGTATGTTTTTGGCAATCATAAAAATGCTCCTTTTTTCCAATTTTCGACAAAGTGAAAACCTTTACAGTAATAAATTATACTCTTTTGTCAACCAAATAGCAATCAAATTTAATGACATTAAATGAAATTTATGACAAAAACAAAAAAAGCAACCATATCCCCCCGAGATACAGTTGCTAATTTCTTTCAACCTGCGGTTTTTTAAAACGGTCTTCGTTTTTAAGATAGGTTGTAATGATAATGTTCAAGACAAAAAGAATCGGAATCCGGGAAACGATATCGATATCGTCTTTGACCTGATTAAGTGAATAAATGTTGAAACAATAGTCGGCCAGTTTCGATAAGGCATTGTCGCTGCTGCCCGTAATTGCCACCACTACCGCTCCGCGGCTTTTGGCGATTTGGGCCATACGCACAACCTGATGGGTATTTCCGCTTAAACTTGCCACAAACAAAAGGTCGTCCTTGGTCATGAGCCCTGCCGCAATATGCGCAATATGCGTATCCTGATAGAAGGTATTGATTCGGGCATGGCTCAACAATAATTTGGATCCGTATTCCAAGACGGTCGAAGTCAAACCTTTGCCGAAGAAATGCACATTCATCGGTTTATTGAGCAATTCCACGATGGCATTTACTTTGCCCTCGTCGATTAACGGAATTGTATTGATGACGCCTTCCAAGTTTTGATCCAAAATATCTTTAAAGGTAAAAAATTTCCGGTTTTGTTTGCTTAAATTGATTTCTTCCTTAAGGTGATACTTCAGTTCCGCAAAACCCGAAAAACCGATTTTTTTGCACAACCGCATAATCGTAGCCGTGGAAACAAAGGTGTTTTTCGCCAATTCCTGGATGCTTAATTCGTAGACTTTTTCTTTGTTGTTGTCGATATACCTTAAGGTGTCGAGTTCGGAAAGGGTAAGCGAATTAATAATATCAATATTAAGTTTTTCAATCATAAAGGATTACCTCTTCTTATTTATTATATCACATTAGAATTTTTTGCACAAGAAAGTATATAAAGTGCTTGTTTTCAGCAAATTTTTACTTTTTACGGTAAAGAAAGAACACCGAAAAAAGGTTTTTGCTTGGGTTTTTGGATATTTTGTGCTACAATAAAAGGCAGAAAAGAGGGATTTACCGTGAGCAATTTAAAAGACATCAGAGAAATCGATACTAACATGAAAGAACTTGATTCGGAAAAAAACCTGGAAGTAAAATGGTTTAAGGTCGACAGCAAAGTCATCGACAACTATATGCTGGGGAAAGGTTTAAAAAACGGCACCTTCAACCGTTTGGACGATTCGTTTGTCAGCGACCACGTCGAAACCTTAAAAAAACACACAGCCGGTTACAGCCTGGAATTCAGAACTGCTTCCCGTTTCATTAAAATCCAAGCCAAGCTGGCAGGACCTGCCTATATGGCGCATATGACAGCGGTCGGTACCATCGGCTTCAGTCTGTACGTCAAAAAAGGCAAGAAATGGTACTTCGTCAGTTCATCGAAAATCAACCAGGCCGAATACGAACTGGATTTGATCAAAGACATCAACAAAAAGCCTTATACATACCGCTTATACTTTCCGTTATATCAGGCTTTGCTGGACTTAAAAATCGGAGTGGAATACGATGCGCCGTTCGAATTTGTCCAAGACGAAATGGAAACCATGTTGGTCTACGGCACATCAATTTCCCAGGGGGGCTGCGCCACCCGTCCCGGCATGGATTATTGTTCGATTCTCGGCCGGCTGAAAAACCTGAATGTCATCAATTTGGGCTTTTCGGGCAGCTGCAAACTCGAACCAGCGATGCTTACCATCATCAATCAAATCATCCGGGAAAGAAAGGTAAAATATTTGTTATTCGAAGTGGAAGCAAATTCCCCTTCCTATGAACATTTCCAGGAAAGGTTTACTTATTTCATGGAACACCTAGAAAACAAAGAAAACCTGAAAATTTTCTTAATCAGCCATTTTGACGAAGCTATCGTCTTCATCAACGATAAACTTCGCGCTTACCGAAAAGGTTTCTACCAGTTGCAGAAGAAAACCGCGGAAAAATACGGCATAACCTTCATCGACGGAACAAAACTGATCAAAAAAATGGACTGCGAAGGTTCGGTTGACGGAACGCATTTAACCGATCTCGGTTTCTACGAAGTCGCCAAACAATTGGCTAAAATCATCAAATAACCAAATTTAAATCTATCCAACCAAAAAGGAGAAGCCCATCGGTTTCTCCCTTTTTATTAGCGATTATTTCTTTTATCGTAATCCGTTTCAAACACCTTCCGACCCAAAACTTTGGTTTTCTTTGCCCAAATTTTCGGCATTTTTACGGTTTGGTTTTTGACTGCTTGAATTTCGGTTTGGTATTCCCGAAGCCACTTTTGTTCTTTTTCGAAACAGCTTTTCGCGAATTCTTCAAGGTCTTTAAGACTCGGGTTTTGGGCTCTCAGTTTTGCTTCTTCTTCGATAAATTCTTTTTGCAAGAGGTCTCTTTTTCGAAGGTATTCGGTCTTGTCGATAAGGTTTGCAAAAACAGCGCGATTTAGGTATTCGTGTTCCAGCCAATAGGATAGAGCCGCTTCTTTGTCCGCAAAAATCGGCGGTTGGACGATACCGAAAAAGCATGGCTTAAATAGCGATAGGCACGGACTGCCTGAACCGGTTAACCAAATGGTTGGGTACGGTACCTGGAAATCGACAATCATACTGCCGGTAGTATGGTCCCCCAGCAAACTTTGATGCATGCAAACGCTTCGGACGCTTCCTTTTTTGTATAAGTTCTTTTCATCGTCCGGATGATGCATCGACAAGGTTTCGATGGCGCTTTCGACTCCGAATTCTTCTCGGTCGATTTCCTTGATGACGCAGCTTCGACGAACCTTGGCTTGGGAAAAGTAAGAAAAAACTGGTTCGGTATGCGTTTTGGCAAAGTCGATTCCGGGTTTCGAAGCTTGGTCGTAGTCCCGATTCAGAAAGAGACGGTTGCTGATGGCGCCGAAATCATGTACCTTTTTTAGGGCCCAATTTTTACCGGCCGTTTCCAAAATAAAAGCTTCTTTCCCATCCGCAATCAAATACGAATTGTCGTAATAAAAATGCTTGTCGAAACCGCAGTTTCCCCCTTGGCCAAATTCCTGAAGATACTTTATGATAACATCGACTGCTTCTTGAGCACTTGAAGATTGTTCCAAAGCCAGTCGAAGCAAATCCATCCCAATCAGTTTGTTTTCTTTTTTCCCTTTCGATTTGGTAAAAACCGCTTCGTTGCCAATTACGACTCCCCGGTCGTTGATTCCCATTTCGCCGCCCCACATCCAACTCGGCTGAACCAGCAAAACAGAACGGATGGGACCAACATTACCGACACCGATGTAAGTACATTGGCGGTTCTCATCGCCTTCAAGAGGCGGGTAGAAGAGACAAAGATTCGGTTCATTGGCGCTGCGATCACTGTTTTTGGCAAAAATTGTTTTGTTTAAAGTTCTTCTGTAAAAAGTATCGCACATTTTTCTTTCCCCCTATACTTCTTGGGTTTTATTTTTTGACCCGTATTCGGTAATCGTAAATGATTCCGCCTTCGATGCTTTCGTGAACAAACCATTCGAAACCGCGCTTAACCAATTCTTGGTCCGGTCCTTTTCGCTTAAACTCATCGTCGCCGTTACAAAGAACGATTATTCCGCCGTCTTTTAATACCCGGGTAATTTCGGCAATTTCCTTATCGTAATCATCGCCGACCACATGACCGCCGATAACGACATCGAAAGTATTGTCTTCGAAAGGCAGATTTTCCACAAAACCGTCCAAGACTTTGACATTGGTGATTTTTTCTTGTTTGATGTAATCGCGCATGTACTCCCGCAAACAATCGCACGGTTCGCTGGCATAAACTTTCTTAGCCATTTTTGCCGCCGCAAACGTCAACCGTCCGGTTCCGGCTCCGACATCCAAAACGGTTTTTTCAGTCAGATCGACCAAACGGTAAAGATATTCCGGGGACCAGTTGCGGATATAGTTGACCCGATTCATTACTTCTGGAAAAGCATAGACGACAAAGGTTTCATGCATTTGCAGGATTTTGGTCTCCGCTTCGCGCAGTTCCGCCAGGGAATACTTGGTGCAATCCACTCTGTCAATCGCATCCATAAAGCCCGATACTTCCGGGGCTTTTTTTCGGATAAATTCTTTCACATAGGGATAGTTGTATAAGGCTTTCGCCATATCTCCAACGTAATCCGAATCCTCAATATTTTGAAAAATAAAGTCGAGAATCCAGCGGTCAAAAAACAAAAAACAATCCATTTTGTAAGCTTTGGCATCAATCCAATTATAAACCATTTTCTACTCCTATAAAATTTAGCCTGATTTTTTCAACGGTTTACCGGTTTTAATTAAGCTTTTTTTCGTTCTATCTGTGCTTTTATCAATTCCCACAAGGCAATAAATACCCCGTAAACAAGCAAAAATATTCCGCAAAGCGCATACCAGTAAAGTTTGGTGCCCGAAAGAATAGGGTTTTCAATCTGCATGGCATCCGGTAAACCCAGTGCTTTGATTAAGAACAAACCGTAGGTTATGAAGCAGGATCCGGTTAGCACCACCGCATACCACTTTTTGTAAGTCGGCCTTAAGTATTTTGTTAAAAGCATCAGGAAAAACAAATAGACCATAAGGGTATGATGGATTAAACCCGAGATGGTACGGGAATGGAAAATGGAGGGGGCTTGACCGATGAAATCCGGATAAAAAATCGTAATTAGTCCTCCTACCACGCCCATATAAGCAACACCGTGCAAAACAATATTGTCTTTTTTGCCCAGGATAACTGCCAAAGCAAAAACCAGACTGCACGTGCCGCAAAAACTATCCGGCAACAGTTTCAAAGCGTTTTTTCCCACTACTGCAATCGAAACCCGGTTCCATGTGATGGCCAAAAGTAACAAAACCCCGACTCCTTTAGTTATTAACGTCAAGGTTCTTTCATCCTTAACTTTCCTTTTGATGAAATAAATTGTCGAAACTCCCATTGTTATCCAAAAAATCAAATAAAGGATGTGTTCAATCCCCATTATTTTAGGCATATTAATGACCTCTTTTCTTTTAAATTATTTGTTTTCGTTTTTCTACTCACGGTTTCATTTTATCACAATAAACCCTAAATTCCAAGTCAAAATAAAAAATATCAAACAATAAAAAGGGGCTACCTTGAGGTATAATCACACCCAAAGTAGCCTTTTTGATAATGTCTATATGATTTCGAATTCAAAATGACCACAAACCGAAACTGTTTTATAAACATTTCAAATTGCTTATAATCATTTTTGAATCAATAAAATGCATTTTTTATGCCCAAATCAATAATGCGTATTGAGGATTATCGATATAAGGATTACGGTTTCCCTGGTATTCGGCAATTTTATCGTTGCGCAGACGTTCAAATTCGTCAACCGGGTCATTGTTATGCCATTCCAACAATAATTCCAAACTTTCGGCAACATCCGTAAAGTCGTAATCATCGCTTTCCGGATAACGGGTGAACAGGTAGAAAATAATCCTTGCCACATCGCCTTTAACCTCATCGCGAGGTTCAAAATACGTCGCATCGGAATAGCATCCGCTTCCTCCTCCGCCATTTAACTCACTCAGCATTACTTCTCTTTCTTTCTCAACTTCACCAAAGAGTTTGTTGCTTTTTGAACTGTTAACGCTTGGATCGGCAGGACGAAGGTGATGCAAATCGCTTCCGGCTCCGCTTTCTTTAAACCAACCGCGGTTTTTTGGCCAAACGTGTTCCCGGTTCCAATTTTCTCCCCAAGTTGACTCAATCGAAAGACCGCTGTAAAACAGGATAATATTGTCCCGATTATCGATGTCTTCATCGGTATCCTGCAAATACGTTTTTAACTCTTCGTAGGTTGTTTTATGGGTATGAGTTTCCGTAATCAACTCTCGTAAAGCCATCAGCAATGCTTCTCCCACCAGGTTGTCATCAATAGCAGCATAATAATCAAATTCTTCTGCTGCTTTAACTAAAACAACATAATCAACCAAAACTTCTAATCCTTGGCATTCGAAAATACCCGTTAGGGTTACGGAAATGTCCTCATTTCCTTGAGTGACATTCCCATAACTGTCTATTACATCAGGGTTAGAAGATATCCAAGAAATAATTGAACCGTATTTTCCTTTTGAAGGCAATTCAATTTCGCTTGTAATAATACCCGGAATATTGATTTCCCTTATGTCTGCATCAATGATTTGGTCAGCCCTTCAATTGATTGGAACATAAGTAATTGTAATTGATAGAATATAAATTTGGGCATTGGAGGAACCTCCAGTTTGAGTATTTTGCAAACTGAAAGTAGTAATGTCTAAATCGGAATAATTTTTGGTAACATTCCTTAAATCAGCGGTTGATAAATCATAAACGTTTTCGCCAAGGGTTAATTTTCCTGTTGGGTTATTTGTTGAAGCTCCAAATTCAAAGACAACACTTGTAATTTTAAATCCTGCTGCAATTGAAATTTGTAAAATATTACCATTTCCATCATTTCTGTCAGTATATATTCTGATCTGTCCATCTTTATTAAGACCTACATTTTGATTTGGCGAATTCTTAATTGCTGTAACAGTAAACAAATCTGGATTTAGTCCAATTGAGGAAGCATTATTGCCATCAGTCATATTGGTGGATGTTGCTCCTGTATATCTTGCAGTTGCAGTTATAGGTTCAACGCTTGTTTCTTGTTTGGCTTTTACTATTAGGGTGTATGTAACTACTTCTTCAACACCATCAACCGAGAAGGTTGCGATGAGGGCAACTTCTACGTCATCTTCGCCTGCTGATGGACGAGTTACTTCACCGGTTTCTGCATTAATTGCCGCATTATTAGATTCCCAAGTAATAGTAACATCATATGCACCGATTGTCGGTAAAACTAAATTAGTTGTTACTTCCATACCATCTGTTAATTCGATTTCAGCTTTTGCAGCTGCAATCTTTTCTTGAGGTGTTTTTTCAACTACAGGACCATTAAACTCATGAGAACCCAAGAAAGTAAATGTATCAACAGGATGTGCTATCCATTCTATACTTGGATCAAATGGGGAATCATAATCGGTTCTACCTGATGAAACATTTGGTTTACGAACCAAAGTTGTATCTACAGTGCTTACACCATTATTTGACCAGGCAGTTCCAGGATCAAAACCAACTTGTCCAAAACTGTCAATAACAACTCCATTTTTCTTTAATAATAGTGCATCATCACCATTGAAATTAGCGATACTACTACTAATGTTACCTTTATTTTTTATTCCTTCTGCAGCTCCGCTATTAAAGATTATATATACTTCTCCATGACCAAGTGTTCCAGTTAATGTTAGGGTATTAGTAGGATTAGAACTACCATTCGAATATAATTCTACAGTATATTGCGATAAATCTACTGTCTGACCAGTACCATTAAAGATTTCAATTGCTTTATTATTGCTGCTACCTTCTATATACTCAGAGATAAACAAGTCTTCTGCAAACCCACTTCCGCCACCGGTTTCTTCTTCGGCTTTAACTGTTACGGTGTATTTAACTGTTTCTTCAACACCGCCAACTGAGAAGGTTGCAGTTAGGGTAACTTCTACATCATCTTCGCCTTCTCCCGGACGAGTTACTTCTCCGGTAAGTGGATTGATTGCCGGATTATCGGATTCCCAAGTAATAACAACTCCGTGTAAGCCTTCTGTCGGTAATACAAGATTACCGGTTACGATTTGGCCATCAGTTATTTGAACTGCTGCGATTGCTTCTTCAATCTTTTCTGCAGGGTTCAATTCTGCTAGGACGTATTCACCCTCATATCCTGCAAAAACAGCGCGCCAAGCTCCGGTTCCATCTGCTTTTTGGTTTCCATAGAAGATAACCTTCATTGTAACTTTTTTATTCAATAATTCTGCCAATACTTCAAGATTGGATTGATAAAGCGATAATGTATTATTGCCGTCTCTAATTGCATAATAACTTCCATCCGGTACAACTGTTCCGGTTACTTCAAGATACATGCCAAATAGATTTGCGTCGGGATAATCTGATGTAACAATTTGTTCAATTGTCATTGGGATGGGGGTTAAAGGAATAACATTCCCGGTTGAAATGGTTTCTACTAAAGTGGCTGTAGAAGCAAATTGAGGGCAACCATTATAATAATCCTTTTCCCCGGAAATAATAACCAAATCACCGTGAGCAGAACCTTTATATTTATAAGCTAAAACAGCTGCTCCGTTTTCGCTAACAATATAGGAACCGTCATTAAACAAATAAACATAACCTTTTACTGTTGCTTCCGAACCGTCTGGAAGTTCCAAGAATTCTTCGACGGTTAACGGTCTATCCGTTTCTTCCCATACCGCATAAAGCACCAAATCACTTGTTACTTCGGTATCAAAATCGAATTCTTCGCCGTCTGGTTCTGTCGACCAATAAAGGAATTCATATCCTTCTTTGGTCGGATTTTCCGGTTGTGTAGCTTTACCCGGATTGCGTACTTTTTGGGTCGACAATAAGTCTTCCCCATCCATGAAATCAACATCTAGGAATAAGTCTTTAGGGAAAGCAAATTGGAATTTTACAATATTTGAATGGTCGTTAATGGAAATGATTGCAGTTAAAGTGATTTCCACATCTACCGCCGGATCTGTTAAAGTAACTTTGCCATCTTCACCAACGGAATAAGCAGTATTATTGAATCCCCAGAAAATGGTTGCGCCATAATTACCGACGGTAATCAATTGTTCTGCGTTTAAGAAATCAAAACCGTCATATAGAGTATCCAAATAAGCAATTTCCAGTGCAAGAGTCCATTCATCCGAATATCTGACTAAACCATAAACGGTAATGTTTCCAATCGAGCCTAGTTCGATTTCGGTAATCGGTTGCGTCATATCTTCATCCGCAAACCAACCGATAAAGATTCCGTGTTCATCAAGAACTGTCAGAGCCTGTAGGGTAATCGCCGTTTCGATTGTGTAAACGGTCGGATTTGGATTTGCTACATCCAATTCAAACTCATTGGCAATGTAATAAGTAATTGTGAATTCGATTACTTGCCATTGAGCTGTAATTTCGAATTCTTCTTCCACAATCGGCATCGTGGCCGGGAATTCTTTATCCCAACCTTTGAAAGTATAGCCTTCGCGGGTGAATACCGGTGGAGTAATCGAAGCTTCGAATTTTGCGGTTATCGTAACATCGGCTTCGTTGGCACCGTTACCCAAGACTTTAATGGTATATGAATTTCTTGTGTAATAGAATTCAACTACTAAAGAACCGTCAGCCAAAACAGTTGCTTCCTGATCGGTTTGGGTAGGAGTAAAGCCTTCAAAACTTAACGAGTTAACCGTAACCGAACTTCCCGTTAAAGCAGACTTGGTTTCCGCTTTCTCAAAAGTGAAATCATCGTCATCCACATTTTGGAGATAATGTTTTACGGTATATTGAACCGTAGCTGGAGCCCATTCGGCATACAGAGTAATATTTTCGGTAATCGGAGTATCAAAATCAAACACTTCGCCGTCTTCGGTATGCCAAGCAACGAAAGTATAACCTTGTTTCGTTGGGTCAGCCGGTTTGATTGCCTTTTGGCCTTCGATTACATTTTGCGCTGTAACGCTTGAGCCGCCCGTTGAATCAAAAGTAACCGTAAAGGTCGGAAGTTCTGTCCATTGAACTACGATTGTGACATTTTCAGCAGGCATGGAGAATGGGAATGTCTTATTCCAGCCTTGGAAATTGAAATTTTCTTTGACAGGGTTTTCGCTTGGGGCATTGACTACCGCACCGTACTTAACGGTTACTTCGGTTTCAAGACTCCAAGAACCGCCGTCCAGGTCAAAGGTAACTGTATAGGAGTTTCGGGAATAGTAGAATTTGAAGACCGAACTGCCGTCAGATGCAATCTCCAATCCGTTAACTTCATCTTCGAAACCTTCCATATAAGTAAAGCCGGTAAACGCTTTTTCGTTGGTTAGCGTCAATACTGTTCCGGTTAGGGCTTTTGCGGTGACAGAATCCATTTCTTCATAACCGCCTTCAAGGGCTTCGACGTAATACTTAATGGTGTAATCGACTAAAGCCGGTTTCCAGGAAGCTGTAACCGTTATATCTTTGGTTACTTCCAACGGGAATTCAACATCCCAACCGTGAAATTCATATCCGACTTTGGTCGGGGCGGTTGGCGCCGTGATTACTTCTTTGTATTTGGCGGTGATTGGATCAATTTCTGTTCCGCCCATAGTATCAAAGGTAACTTGGTAAACGTTGCGGGTATAGTAGAGTTTTAATTCGAGCGAACCATTGGCCGATACCGTTCCGCTTAATAGGTTTTGCGGATGATCGGGATTAAAGGTAAAGCCGTCAAATTCTTGCAAATCTGCCTGAACGCTGGTTCCGACATTGGCTGAAATGGTCTTTTCATCCAATAGAATATAGTCCGAACCTTCGAGCGGTTCACCGAAATATTTTACTTTATAAGTTGAGGATACTTCCCATTTGGCATAGAAAGTATAATCCGTATTTGATCCGACATAAACTTTTTCTATTCTTTCGGAAAAGTTTTCATCTAAATACCAGCCCAGGAAGACTTTTCCGTCTGTGGCAACCGGTGTTTCAAGTTCAAAAGTTGCTTCGCCCAATTTGTACGAAGTTTTAAACCCTGAAACTTCTTCTTCCGAAACATTTTCATAAAGGATATTAAAAACAGGTGCAATAGTGACCCCTTTTGGTATTAATACTGAAAAATCTTTGGATGATTTAACAGTTTCATCACTTGGTCGATAGACTTCAACCGTTACTGTAACTATGACATCTTCATCGGTCGGTCGTTTCACCACAAACCATCCGTCCATGAATTCGAGCACATCCGGATTGTCTGAAGTCCAATTAAACTTGTTGTTAAATGGGCTGTTTACGGCCACCGGAAAACTGATAATCGCGCGTTCTGGTACTTTTACCAATTCAAGATCGGTTTGCACCATTTCTTGGTCAGTTAAATTTGCTGCCTCAACATTAAAGCCGAAGAAAAAAGTCAAGGTCAACAACATACATAAGGCAAATGTAATTTTAAGAAACTTTTTCACACTTTTCTCCTTTAATATCATTCGGTAAATAATTTATAATCGGGATTGTTTTTGGGAAAAACAATCTAAACCCCATCAGGAATTGGCTGGTATCGTGAAACGGAACATGCAAAGTTCAACAAAATTATCCTTTTCCACGATTGCATATAAGACAACTTCGTTCTCAAAGTCGCCTTTGGTGATTGTCACCGCTCCGGAATCAGGATCAACCGAAACTGCGGTGGAGTCCGACTGCCAGGTTATTTTAGATTGCTTGTTTATTCCTATTACAGGCAAAGGATCAAGTCTTTCAACGATTCCGCTCAACAGGTCTTGATACTCGTTTTCGAGGGCTGTTTTATCTTGAAAAACATCCGTCGACTGAATATCGAATAACGCAATTAAAGTCAAATCGCCAATCGTTCCTTTTTCAATCTTTTCCACTTTTTGTCCGTCAAGAAACCACCCCAAGAAGGCAATACCGTCTTTGGTCGGATTGTTTAAGACAAATTCATCCAAAACGGTATATGAGGTCGGATTGTCAACCGGATTTCCGTCATTGACATAAGTAATGGTGTAATGGTTTATCTCATAAAGGGCATGGATTTGTAAACTTGACAAAACCGGAACCGGTTCGACGTCCCATCCCTTAAAAGTATAACCCCTTACTTCCGGTGCCTCCGGATAAGTCGCATAATAGCCGCTTCGTACAGATTCGGTTTTGATTAAGGTTTCATTGGCATAAAACCTTACCGTATAATAGGTAATTTTTTCACTAAAAAAAGCACATCCGGTCAGAAAGATAAAAGTAAGGAAAATCATAAAAGTAAATAGAATTTTCTTTCGCATCATTTATTACCCCTTTATTTATTTTTTTGAGTAAAAATTGCTTAATAATACTCTTTGATTATACCATAAAGCAAAACCTTTTTGAACCGTTTAATTAAGAATTTTCCCGGAAATAGGAAACAAGTGTCAATTTTTGTCTTTTCTTGAGATAATTTGATAAAAAATATTTTCTGAAAAAAAGCGCAGATTTCTCTGCGCACTATTTTTGACGTTTTGGGCTCTTTAAAATAAATGGGGAATTTCCCCATTAAATGAACATCCCTGAAAAAAGCAAAATGACCGAAAAATCATTTTGCTTTACTTTTATTCTGTTTTCAATAAAACCTTGTCAGAATTTGCACAAATCGAGTGCGGTCGAATAAATTCCCCTGGTTCCGATTAGGTTAACGGTTTCTGGCGGAGTCGCGACCCCGTTGACAAAGGTTTTGGCCAATCGGTCCCGGTCAAAATAACTTCGTTCCGATGCATCATGGCATACTGCAAACTGTCGACACCCAAACTGATATACGTTTCTGCAACCTCTTCCCCCAACTTTTTCATTGCTTCGAAGCGATTGAGTTTATTGGTTTTCAGGTTGCATACAGACAAAAACAACAAAAGGACAAACCCTTAAATAAAAGCTAATTTGCGAACACTGAAAAAAATCTTTTTGACATTTTTCTTAACTCCATTTAAATTGGCACTTTTGGCCGAAATAATTGTTTTTAACCAAATAATTCCGGTAAAATTTTATCACTTAAAAAAACTAACACAAACAATTTAAGATAATTATTTTTATCCGAAAAGCAAAAAAGGTTTTTTACCGAGCTATCAGGTAAAAAATCCCGTTTAAAACCCTCTTTTTTGCGCAGTTTATTTTTTTAATACCAGCATTCTTCTCGGATAAGTCTTATCCAATTCCGTTAAAGCAAAATCTACTTTTTCCACAAAAGTGAAATATTTACTCAATAATTCAATCCATTCGTCCGTGGTTTTGAAATTGCCCCTGATAATATCATTCTTAATCAAATAACCGTTCTTTTTTTCGTAACCGGCTTTTTCCAAAAAACTCATAGGATAGTCCGGATTGAGGCCCACCAAGAGATATCCGCCTTTTTGCAAAACTTTTTGGCAGCCGAGCGCCACATTTTCCAAGGCTTCGTTCGTTATAACATCGAAAGTATTGATACTAAACACCACATCAAAATAATCCCGATAATTATCCATGGTAGTTTCATCCCCGACTACAAATTTAAGGTTACCGATATTTGATGCTTCAACTGTGCGATTGGAACATTCAACCGCATACTCGCTCTGATCCATCCCGATTCCTTCTCCGAGATTAACGGTATAGGCAATCTCAATCAATCCCCAACCGTTGCCACAACCGAAATCCAAGACTTTTGCGCCTTCTCGGATATATTTTTTGATTGCGGAATTGAAATTTTCGTCTTCAATCCATTTGCCGGCCACTTCGAAAGTTTGGCTGTTTTTAAAATACTCGTTCCAAAATTCCTTCAATTTCAAATATTCATTTTCCATAATTACAATAAATCCTTTCTGTCAAATTTTTTAAACATAATCTGCTTGTTTCCGAATAAAACAAACGATTCGGTAATTCCCAAGACAAGTAGCAAAACAATCGCTCCTTGGGGAGATAAAATGATGGGGACAACCCCCAGGGAAAGATTTCCCGCGGCATGCAACATTATTGACCCGAACACGCTGCCTTTGCTGATTACGAAAAGCAAGGTTATCAACAAAGAAATCATCATGGTATAGAGAAAATATCCCGCAACAGCCGGGACGATTCCGAAAGAAAGCAAAGCGTTTTGGGTCGTACCGTTGATAAAAAATAACGGTAAATGCCAAAATGACCAAATCATGCCAAGCCAAAAAGATGCTTCAAGCGGAGTCTGACTTGCCAACATTCTTTTAAGTGCAAATCCCCGCCAACCCATTTCCTCGCCTAAGGGTCCCATCATAATAAGAATGTAAACAAAAGCAAGGGGAATAGACCACAAGGGGAACTGCTTTTCGGGAAGACTTCCTTCCCAAAGATAAAAAATCAAACAGGAAACAGCCGAAACAGCCGGCAGAATCAGAAAAGTAATTACCTAACCCTTAATCCCGATTCGCACATTGATCAGCGATTTCAATAAGGAAAGCAACTCCGTTTTTCCTCCGCAAAGATAAGCAAACAACAATCCGAACAGCGACGGAACAAAGGTTCCGGCGGTGACGAAAAAATCCCAAGGTAACTTTATCCGGATTATTTGCTTTTGGATTAAAAAAGCGGGAAGCCATATGAGCCAAGTCGAAATAATAACCGTAACAAAGAAAAAAACAACTGCTTTTTGAGATTTACCCCTTTTTGCCTGTTCCATAAATCATCCTTCTTGCAAACCTATATTCTCCGGCTTTCCCCAAAAATGTCAAACATGCCCATATTATAGCACCTTAAGGTAAAAAATTTCAAATAGAATTATCAAAAAAAGTGGAAATGATAAAAAACACCATCGTTTGTTACCCCCTCGGAAAAGAAAAAGAGCAGAATCATCCGGCCTGATTCATTGGGTTTAATTCTTTTCCTTTATTAAAATAAAAAGAAAAGAATCTTTTTTAGATTTATTCTTCGTTGCCTCAGTCCAACTTCTTTGCTATCAATTCCCCTCCAAATACACAGAACCCAGGGCCAACTCCAAACCACTAAAACTTAACGAAAAACATCTAGTATCATTTTGCTTATTTATTCTCCGCAAAAAAAATTTTAAGCGTTTTTTCCATAGAAAATTTTCTTTATGACAAAAAACCCTCAACCGAATGGGGTTAAGGGGGTTTGGTTAAATTTATAATTCGATAAATTAAGGAGTCCTTTTTACTCTATTTTTTTTAGGGATTTTAGTCCCATAATACGATTTTATCTCTACCGAGTTCTTTGGCCTTATATAACGCTTTGTCGGGGCCTTCCAAGTAATAATCAACACTTTGATCCTTTTTAATCGGAATGATAGAGATTCCAATACTTAGGGTCAGGTTTTTTTCGGCGATATTGAGGGCTTTTACCGACATTCTGATTTCTTCGGCCAATTGCATGATTTCTTCTTTTGACATATTTAACGTTATCCCGACAAATTCTTCCCCGCCCAGACGGTAAAATTTTACCGAATTGGCCTTACTGACACTTTGCAAAAGCTTTCCAAATTCCTGCAAACAGCGATCTCCGGTAAGGTGTCCGTGGAGATCGTTAAATTCTTTGAAATGGTCCAAGTCGATAATTAACGTACCGACTTCCTGATAACCGGTTTGATCCAAACGATTCAAATCCATGTAAAGTTTGCGACGGTTGTATAACTGCGTAAGAAAATCCGTTTCCCTTTCAATCTTAAGCTGTTTTTCGGTTTCAAATTGTTTCAATCTTGTGATTAAAAACAAGCGTCCGATCAACATGCCCAAGATGACACTGGTGAAAGTGTTAATCAGGTCAACCGAACCCAAGGAAACGCCTTTAAATACAAAGGATAAAATCATATGTACAACAAACATTCCGAAAGCATAAAGATTGATTCTGAAAGAATGATCGATGAATAGCAGCGGTACAACTACAAAAAAAGTTAAAATACTGCCGGCCGGCCGTGTTGGGAATTTTACAATGCTCAAATATAAAAAGAGAGCAAAGACGACGAGTCCAAAAATATAAACAAAGACAAGGGGATATGGTTTTAACTTGGGGATTTTTGATAACCCCAGCAGTCCCAAAAGGGTGACCATTGTCAGTACATAAGCCGGGACATTTTGCCTCATACTTTCGCGGAATATTGCGAAAATAATCGGAATAAAAAGGGTCAGGACAGTGATGATAAAGACCTTGGGAACAATTTGTTGGTTAAATTTATGCACTTCTTCTTTGTTGTTTTTCAACAACTCTTTCGTATTCATGAAAACCAATTTAAGAAAATTAGGAGAATTCAACGTTTTCACCTCGATTAATCGTATTTGTATTGTTAATTATACCATTTATGGAAAACAAATGAAGTCTTTTGCATAAAGTAATAGTATTTATATCGTTTTTGGGGAAAGTTTTAACTGAACAAATAAAAATAAAAAGTAATGCCACCAAAAAACTAATTCAGACTTTCATAGAATTCAATCGCTTTTCGCAAATCGGTTTCATTCGGATGGCCTTTGGAGATTCCTCCCAAAAATCTAAAAATTCCATAAGTATCGTAGCCTTTGCAGCCGAATTCTCCCAGAATCTCGGCTTTTTTCATCATGGCAATCTGACGGGCAGCTTTACTGTACTTTTTTGCTTTCACTCCGCAGGTGTAAAGGAAAAACACCGCTTTACTTTCGGGTAATTTTTCCTTCATGATTTTAAGCATCTGAGGGTAAAATTTGCCAAAGGCAATACCCGAGGCAAACCCAATCCGATCGAATTCAGATAAATCAAAGTCCTTTTCCTTGATGCCGTCGATTAGCGTAACATCGAATTTGGCGGAAACCGCTTCAACCACCTTTTTGGTATTTCCATGATGCATCGATACATAGACAATCGCCGTTTTCATATTTTGCTTTACCTCCGGTATCACTTTTTGGGGTAAATAAATCATAACACATTTTTTTCGTTTCGTCTATTAAATAGGGACATCTTGCCCTTAAATAATTAAAAAATGCCTTGACGGCATTTCAAAGCATTTTTTTGACTTGTGATTTTATCAATTAAGCAAATCGTTTTTTTAGGCTATTACTTGTAACCGCATTTTGGACAAACGCCGTTTTCGTTCAGTGCGACTCCGCATAACGGACAACAGTCGATGACCTTTTGGGGTTCGTATTCTTGGGAAGCGCCGTTGACCCCGCTTGTAAAAGTAAGTTTGACGATGTTCAGTTTGTCTTTCAGTAAATCGTAAACAATTTTAATCATTCCTTCAACGGTCATGGTTTCTTTGGTTACGACTAAACGGCATTCCGGATAAGCCGTAGCGAGTTCGGTCTTGAAAGCAGGCCCTTTTTGCTTATTGGACGGATGTCCGTTTCTGATCCCTTGGGCTTCATATACGCCGAGAATGACCGGCAACAACGGATCGTCTTCCCGCAAAATCAACGCATGGTCGAAATTCTGTAAAACTTCCCAAGCAATCTTTTTGATTTCGTTGCACGGAAAAACCATGTTTACTCCCATGTTTACCCTGTCTTCAACTTCAATTGTTAAAATTCCGGTATGTCCGTGTAGATATTGCGCTTCGCCCCGGAAGCCATAAAATCTATGCGCATATTGTAAATCTAATGTTGTGAAACTTCTCATTTTTTCCTCCTTTTCTTTTTGTCCTTGGAACAAAAAAGACTTATGCAAATAATGATTGTTGCTTTTTTTAGTAAACCAATCCCGCTTGTCTAAGTCTTAATTCAATCAAAACAAGGCGTAATTTACCAATTTGTACTTCTTAGTTTTTAGCATAATAAATAACGTTACCAAAACGCTTTTGAGAAAATCAATTCTTCCAATCGGACACTTCCATTGTACCACATTTTGGCTTTCTTGTCGGTTTTTTCATAAAAGTATCGGCCAAAGTTCCCAAATCGGAATTTCTTGCTTTCTTGTTGCTTTACGTTTTTTCCGCTTTTTTGTCGTTTTTATATAAAAAAACCTTACTTTTTAAGAAATATCGACCAAAAATGCCAACTTTCAAAACCCTGATTTTTTTCTTAACAAGTCTTTTCGAAAATAAAAGTTGTTTCAAATTTGCATAATTTTTTATCCCCTGTTATAATACCTGTGAAATCAATTCCTTAAGGAGGAAGTCCAATGAAAACTATGAATGAAACATTTACTCTCTATAACGGAGTCAAAATTCCCAAACTGGGATTCGGTACCTGGCAAATATCTAACGGTCCAGTATGTTATGACAGCGTTACCTCCGCTTTAAAATCCGGATACCGGCATATCGATACAGCCAGTGCTTACGGTAATGAAGAAAGCGTCGGAAAGGCAGTCAGAGATTCCGGAATCGACCGGAAGGAAATCTTTATCACAACCAAAGTTCCTGCCGAAATCAAATCCTACCAAAAAGCCAAGGAAATAATCAATCGTTCGCTCGAGTTGTTAAACTGCGAATATATTGACTTATTGCTTATCCATGCCCCCAAGCCATGGAGCGAAATGTATCCGGGCAGTCCAAAAAATTACGATTCAGAAAATGCGGAAGTCTGGAAAGCGATGATTGAAACCTATCGGGAAGGTAAAGTAAAAGCCATCGGCGTTTCAAACTTTGGCATCAGCGATATTGAAAACCTGATTAAACAGACCGGCTTTAAACCGATGGCAAATCAAATCAGATTTTTCATCGGTTATACCCAAAATGAATTAACCAACTATTGCCAAGCAAACAGAATCCTGGTCGAAGGTTATTCGCCGCTTGCTACCGGTCGGATCCTAAATAATCCCGAAATTCAAAGGATTGCTAATAAATATCAGAAAACTTTGCCGCAAATCTGCATCCGATATCTCATTCAAAAAAATGTCTTGCCGCTTCCGAAATCGACTCATGCGGAATTTATAGCCGCAAACACCGAGATTGATTTTGAAATCAGCGCTTCGGACATGGAATATTTGGACAGTTTAAAAGACACCGATAAATAAAAAAGAGCCATTTTTGAAATACTGTTCAAAAATGGCTTTTTTGATTTTGCCTAATAGTTTCTTTTTACTTCTTTTCGTTATATGACCATCCAAAGTCGCCATGATAAATCATTTGTTTTGTCATTCCCCCGTCGATACAGATGTTTTCGCCGGTGATAAAACCGGCCTTGTCCGAGCAAAGAAACATTACCATTTCAGCGATATCGGACGGTTTTCCGACCCGACCGGCTGGCTGTTGGGTTGCGTCAACACCAGAAATTTCTGTTTCCGTCGTATTGATCCATCCCGGCGAAATCGAGTTGACTCTGACACGTCCGGCCAGGGTTATCGCCAAGGCATGGGTTAAAGCGGAAATGCCGCCTTTTGCTGCTGTATAACTTTCGGTATTCGGTTGGCTTTGGCGATCCCGGGAAGAAGAGATATTGATTATCGATGCTCCTTCCGCAAAATATCCGTTAAACAATTTTGCCAAATAAAAGGGAGCTGTTACGCCGACCGCCAAGGCCCTTTCAAATTGCTCATAGGTGCAATCGTTTATCCCGTGCATGGCGGGAGGTGCGTTGTTAATCAGAAAATCAACTTTTCCGAAATCCTTAATTACTTTTTCCGCAAACTTTTCCAAAACGGTCTTGTCGGCAATATCACCGACAAAATAAGGGTTGTCTTGGATATCGATTATAGCTACCTTTGCTCCCAAAGCAGTAAATTGTTCCGCTATTGCTTTGCCGATTCCCTGGCTTCCGCCCGTTATCACGGCTACTTTATTTTTAAAGGTCATTCTGCGCACTTCTTTGCTTCTCCTTCTGGCGTTTTTTTAAAATTTACTGGTTATTGTCCCAAAGCCCTTGCAAATCTTCATAAGGTATCAGTAAAGCCTTTATTTTTTTCATTCTACCTCAATGGAAAATTCATACATCGTATCAAGCATTCGATAACCGAGTGACAAATATAGGTTAATGGCTCCTTTGTTGTCTTGACGGACTGTCAGGGATGCCTCTTTTTGGCCTTGAGCTTTAAGATGTTTTAAGGCTGTAATAATGCATGCTTTGGCAATACCCTTGCGTCTCCAACTCGGCACCACAAAAATATTTTCGGTAGCACTTCGCTCTTCGGTTACCGAATAAGTCATTACGCTGCCAATTAATTCATCGGCTGAATAGGCGTTAAACAAAGCCCAACCCGGAAAATGTTTCGTCCATCTGACTGATGCGAGATTGAGACAGTTTCCATTTTGACTTAATTTGCTGGCAATAAAATACTTCTTAATTTCTTCTTCGTTTTCAAGATCTGATTGCTTAATAACCACATTTGGAGCAACCGGAAAATCTTTGATTTCCTGGGATAAGTCAAATTTCATGATCAACACTGTTTTGTATAAAGCAAAACCGTGTGTCAAATAAAAATCCATTTCCTCGTTTTGATTCGAATCAATGAATTTGATAATTCTGATGCACTTTTTGGGATATTCTTTTTTTTATTTCCTGTGCTCTATTGATGATTGCTTTCAAAAGTTCTTGGCGCAGTTCGCAACAGTCATATAAAGGATTGATTCTGAAATTTAGACACATTCCGTATTCCTTATTCGGATCAGCCTCATCATCATCAATCTAAGTCCAGGACATATGAGGTTCCAAATCGACAGCGCCCAATATATCGCCGTTATCGGAAACCGCGCAAAAAATATTTTCAGGTTTAACATCCTGTTTATATTGATAAGTCAAAGCAGCCAAAAAATCATATTGGCCGATTTTCGAAGCGTCTTCGTTCAAATAACCTCTGATTATAAATTTTTCCATTTCAAAACAGCTCCTCCAATGGCAAAAATTAATTTTTTTCTTGATTAAATGTTGGGATAAAATATTGGCATTCAAAGTAAAAACTATCCTGAATATGCATGAGTTGGTTAACCGTTTGATTTTTTACGGAAATTTATTGGGCTTTTACAAAAGGCTTTACATCTTTGACCGCGGTTTTTAAATCGATTGCTTTTTCGCCGTTGTCCAAATCGATTAGGTGATAGCAATCGTTTCCCATACCGAGTTCTTGCATATAGGTTAATTGGCGAAAACCGTGTCGGGTCGCCATCCGTTCTTCCAAAGCTTTTCGGTCGGACGGTTCCAAAGCCATAACAAGATCAACGCTGGCAGAATCGATGGCAAGAATATCAAGTGATGCCAAAATCCCGATATTCGGTGTAACAACCGGTTCTGCGGCTACGCCTTCGCAGTCGCAAGAAACCGACATATTTCTTAACACATTAATATAACAAATATGCTTGCCGAAATGGTCAATTACAGCCTTCGTGGATTCGGTCATCCGTTCCATGAATTCTTCCTTTTCGATTCCCCACATATCGCTTGAGCCGGCTCGGGTGTGAATCATGGCTTTACCGATTCTGCCGTCAGCACAGCCGATGCCGATATTTTTGTTCGATCCCCCGAAGCCGCCTTGGACATGACCTTTGAAATGAGTCAAAACCAACAGTGAATCATAATTAAGCAGATTCTTTCCGACGGCCATCTCCTTAAACCATTTTCCGTTTCGAACCGGTAAATACCCGACTCCAGGGGCATCCAAGATATCGACCGGACAAAAATCCCAACCGTTTATTTTTATCGTTTCCAAATGTTTTTCCGTAGTGTAACGGTTGCCTTCGTAATATGTATTGGTCTCAACGATTGCGGAACCCGGAAGAGCATTTATTACCAATTCTTTTACCCAAGCAGCAGGAATAATATTGGGGCCGTGGGGTTCTCCGGTATGCAATTTAATGGCCACTTTACCGCTTAGGACATTTTGGACTTTGCCAAAGATTTTCAATAACCCTTCACTTGATAAGTCACGTGTAAAATAGACGATTGATTTAGGACCGCTTCTTTTTTCAAAAGGAAGATAATCCTGATAAGCTTGATCCGTCATTTTGATGACCTCCGCTGATAAAATTCAAAAAAATCATTTATCCAAGTTAATGTTTTCACATTAATTATAGCAAAAAAACAAATAATTACAAATTAATAATCTTTTTTTAAGAAAAAAATGCTAATCGGTTAACGGGCAGTTAACAGATTAGCGTTTTTTAAACTTTCATCTCGGCCCACTTAAGGTTTTCGAAGCGGAAATCGTTTAGGGCAAAACGGGTGGTCTGGTCAATAAACATTCCGATCCACGACCCGAGCAAACCCAGTCCGATCGGATAACACAAAAGATACGAACAGACGGGACGGATAATCATAATCGAAAGCATTGCGGAACGGGCGGTATAATGAATATCCCCGGCTCCCCGCAAAATACCGGTTGTAACCCATTGCGCACTTTGGGGTACAACCACAAACACCGCAATCCGCAATATATTCGCAGCATCATTAATAACCGTTTCGTCATCGGAAAAAAGCATCGACAATTGATAACGGAACGTTAAAATCAGGCTTATCATGATTAGTCCTATTAAGAAACTTAAGATTTGGGAAAGACGTCCGTAGGCAAAAGCCAACGGTTCATTTTTTTCGCCCAAACTGCGGCCCACCAGACTGGCAACCCCAATCGAAAAACCGTCGGTGATGCTGAAGGAAAGGCTGACAATTCCCGCAATAATCGCGTTGACCGCAACCAAATGGGTTCCCAAACGGTTGACAATCATCGCAATCATAAAAAAACCAATCCGCATGAAAATCTGTTCGATAAAAGCGCTGGAACTGACCGTTACAATTCCTTTGGCGCATTCCTTGTCAAAACGCCAATCATCGCGCAGTTTTATTCTCACAAAACTTTTTTTATAACGGATAATGAAAACCGAAATAAGGAAAGCAACCGTATTGCCGATAACCGTCGCAATCGCCGCTCCCGCAACCCCCAAAGCAGGAAAGCCAAAATGACCATTGATTAAACAATAGTTGAAAGCAATATTAACGGTATTGGCAATCATATTGGTTAACAAAGTTGTTCCGACATCGCCGACCGCCCGAAGAGCAGAGCAAATGATGATTCTTAAATAATTAAATACCAAGGCGGTTGTTACGATTTGCAAATAGGTTGCAGAAAGATCCAACGTATCTTCATTTGCCCCGGTCAAAATCAAAAAAGGCCTAGCTAAAGAAATAGTCAATACCGCAAATATCAAACTGGTTATCAGTCCCAAAATAATCGCTTGACGCAAAACTTTTTGCGCTTCCGGTTGGTTTTTCTCCCCCCGTCTCCTCGCTACGATTGCGGTGACACCGGCGCTGAAACCGACTGATGCGGCTAGGGAAATATAAACCGGTTGTTGAGCAATCGAAACAGCCGCCAAAGCATTGGTACCGACTCCGCCGACCATAACCGTGTCAGCCAAACCGACAACGCTGATTAAAAACGTTTCTAAGGCAGCCGGTACTGAGATTCTTAATAAATTAGCCAGAATTTTGCTTTTTTTGGGAATATTTATCTCGCTGTATACTTTTTGTACTTTTCTATTCAATAATAATTCCATAACTCTACCCTTTTCATACGGGGAATATTATACTCTTTTCGCTTTCAAATGTATATAAAAATGCTCAATAAAACCGGGAAAATTTGCAAGAGAAGGCAATCGAAAATTAATAACTTTTTCAAAGTTCGTTTAAAAGGATAAGGTTGGCCAAAACCAACCCTTTTTTAAAAAAGATGTAAGTTTACAGAAACAATTAATTGTCAGCTACTTGACCAAATAGGCATAGATTAATTTCAACGTGTTTTCGATACCTTTGATATGGGTTCTTTCCATACCGTGCGATGCGCTGACACCGCTGCCGATTAAAGCTCCTTTAAAGTCCACCCCTGCCCGAGAAGCAGCACCAATATCGCTTCCGTAGAACGGGAAAATATCGACGGTATAGGTTAAGCCGTTTTCCTTAGCCAGGTTAATTAAGCGGGTTGTCAATTCATAATCGTATGGTCCGCCGGAATCCTTGGCGCAGATTGATACCGCATATTCATTTCCGGCCAAATCCAACCCGACACATCCCATATCCAAGGTCACAAATTCGGAAATATTTTTATCGACCATCGAAGCGCCGTGGCCGACTTCTTCGTAGACAACAAAATAGATTTTCGTATCGTGTTTAAACTTTAGATGATGGTCGGAGGTATATTTCAATAGCATAAGCAAGATAACAACCGAAGCTTTATCGTCGATAAATCTTGTTTTGAGAAAACCGGAATCGGTAATCATAAATTTGGTGTCATAGCAGACAATATCGCCGTTTTGAATGCCTAATTTCTCGACATCTTCTTTGGAAAAAACTTTTTCATCCAAACGAACTTCTAATTCGTCGATGTTCCGGGATTTACTGTTGGCATCTTTATAAACATGGGCGGCCGGAGATGTCGAAAGGATAGTACCTGTGTACTTTCTTCCGTCTCTTGTATAGATTACACAGTATTCTCCATCCAATGTCGGCGTTATAGGTCCCCCTAAAGCAGTCAATGCCAACTTCCCGTTGGATTTGATGGATCTGACCATAAGACCCAAGGTGTCGCAATGGGCGGAAGTGGCGACGACTTTGGATGAATCTTCTCCCTTAATGAATACCTCCAAGGCCCCGTTATGCAAAATTCTCGATTCATAACCGAAAGAATCAATATAATTCTTGATTAAATCAATAACATTCTTTGTATAACCGGTCGGAGAATCGCAGCGGAAAATATCCTCTGCTACTTTTTTAAAATAACCTAAATCGAATTCAATCATGATTAAATCTCTCCTTTGGAAATTCCTTTATCTGTTTTTTCGTCTTCAATAAGATATTGTATCCTTTAAGAAGGTTCCGTTTCGTAAATCATCGAAAGCTTTAAGCAATTCTTCTTTTGTATTCATGACAATCGGTCCACCCCAGGCTACCGGTTCGTTCAATGCTTGGGAACCGATGAATAACACATGGGCCTTTTTGGCGAAAGTTTTAATCTTTACAAAGTCGCCGGAAGTAAGTTTTACTGCGGTCTTTTCTTTTACTAAGGCGTCCCCGATAAAAGCATCGCCCAAAAGTGTGAACATCATCACCGAATGTTCGGGGTCTGTCTTTATGACAGCGGTAGAATTCGGATTGAGATGAATATCATAATAATTAAGAGGAAGATATTTGCTTAAAAAACCTTTTCTTCCCTCAAATTCCCCCGCCAACAATCTGACTTTACCCCAATCAAACCCGATTTCTTCAATATCCCGGTTTTTGATACTTTTATAAGCGGGGTGAACCATTTTATTTTTTGCGGGGAGATTCAGCCAAAGCTGGACACCCAGCAGCCGCGGCGAAGCCGGCAATTTTTCTTCATGCAATATTCCGGAACCGGCAGTCATCCACTGAACTTCTCCGTCGCCTATCGTATCTTCATTGCCTAAACTGTCCCGATGGGTCATGAATCCCCTGTACACATAACTGATGGTTTCGATCCCCCTATGCGGGTGCAGCGGAAACCCCGCAATATAATCAGCGGGATTGGTACTGTCGAAGGAATCTAGCATCAAGAAAGGATCAAAGTCCTCAACGGTCCTGTTTCCCAAAACTCTGACCAGATTGACTCCTGCCCCGTCTTGGGTTCTGTAGCCTGTAACCTGTTTCCTGATTTTTCTTTCCATATTCTTGGCCTCCTTGGCAATAATTTGCAGTTATATCAATGAACAAGTCTACTTTTCTTAAGCTTTCATCTTTCAAGCTCTTTATGCAAAATTAGTTCGAGCGGCTCATTATGACCTTTTGTTTCAATCAGAAAACTACCGATATCTTTATAGCCGAGTTTTCGATAAAAGTGCTGGGCGAATTCATTTGCCAGGGATGATGTCATAACAAACTTATAACCTTAATTTTTCATTTTCTCTTCCCAGAAATTCAAAAGAATCTTACCGTAACCTTTTCTTTGAAAATCTTGCCAAATATAAATCATCTTGCAAAACGGAATATTATCCCGAAAAAGATTATATCTGAGGATTCCTATTGGTACTTTATCAAGAACCAAAACATAACCTTCTTTATCTTTTAGTTTCCGGTTAAATTCTTCTTCCGAAAGATGCTTATTGAGCTAAAACCAAAAATCTTTATCCCCATTTTCAATATTTTTTATTTCCAGCATCGGTAACGCCTTTTTTTTAGACCCTTTTTTGGCCTTAATGCTATATTAATAAGTATACTACTCATTGCAAAAAATTCAAGCAATATAAGAAAATACCGAATCTTTTGGCTTTTTGGCACTTTTTGCCATAAATCACCGCTTGGTTTTTTCAGAAAAAAAGAAAACACCAAGCTAAGTTCGGTACGAAAATCCCCTATGTTTTGGCTTTTCGTTAACACGATAACTGAATTGGTGTTTTGCTTAAATATTAGGCTATTGGATTAACTCATGCCTTAATTGCATCGGCAATCGTTATTTACCAGATTTCAACCATCTTTTCTTCTTCAAGATACATCGGATCATCTTTGGTTAACTGATAATATTCCTGGAATTCCCTTAAGTTTCTGAGCTGCATATTGGCTCGTAAAATTGCCGGACCATGCACATCAACCGTTAACAGGAGTTTGGCGAATTCCGGACTGGATTTTTGTCGCCATACTCTGGCCCAGTTTTGGAAAAACTCTTCATAGTTGTGATTAGGATGCTTTTTGCTTGCTTCAAGTGCGCATCTTAAACCGCTGCTGTCCGCAATATTTTCGGATATCGTTAACTTTCCGTTGCATTGGCCGTAACCCGTTTCGGCTCCGTCGAATAATTGAATCATGTCTTTTGCTTTTTCTTCAAACGATTTAAAATCTTCTTCGGTCCACCAATTATTCAGGGAACCAAACTCATCGAATTTTGCGCCGTTATTGTCGAAAGCATGCGATATTTCGTGAGCCATTACCGCGCCGATTCCGCCGTAGTTTTCCGATGGGCTCTGGTCTAAACTATAGTAAGGACGTTGAAGGATAGCGGCCGGGAAAACAATTTGATTGTTGAACGGATTATAATAAGCGTTTACCATCGAAGCCGGCATTCCCCAGATTTTTCGGTTCGGTTCTTTTTGGTATTTGCTGAAATTATCCTTGTTGGTTAGTCTTGCAAATTTTAAGGTTTCCAAAATAAGATTTGAACCTTCTTCATAGGATTCCACTTCATATAAGTCGTAGTAACTCGGGAGTTCTTCCGGATATCCGACATGAATCGTCATGGCATCTAACTTGGTAATAGCTTTGGATTTTGTTTCCGGCTGTAACCAAGCATTGTTTTTGATTCTGTCGCGGTAAACCCCGATCATTTCATGAACCATGTTTTCGACATCGGCTTTTGCTTTCGGACCGAAATAATTGATTCCGTAATATAAACCGACCGCTTGGGCAAGACGGTTATAAGCCTGATAAAAAGCGTATTTTTCTTTCGATTGAGCTTCGCTGATTCCCGATAACATTCTGCCGAAAGCCCCGCTTGCAATTCTTAACTCATCGGTTAAATCGGAAGCAAATTTCCTCAGATTGGTTAGGATTAACCAGGATTTGAGCAGTTCGAAGTTTTCTTCGCAAACAATATCGTTGAATTTTTCCAAAAAGTTCGGATTAATCACAATCAATTTATCGACTTCGGTTTGAACAAGACTGTCGGCTAATGCCATGAGGTCAAATGTTTTCGATTTTTCATATACTTCTTTTCTTGATACAGGATTATACATCTTCACATAATCGGCTTTTTCGACGCTGCTTTTGGCAACCAGAACCAGTAATTCATCAAAAGCCAAAGCTTTGGTTATGATTTCTTGGGCGGCTTCATCGCTGTATCCATAAAGTTTTAAGATTTGCATTGTGGTCATTCTAAACATGCCCAACAATTGGTCTTTCATTTCTTTATTTTCATAATAAGACTTGTCAGGCAGGAACAAATCGGCTTCGCCGAAATACAATACCTGATTATTGGAATTCATAAAATCCTGCATAACCTGAAAACCGAATGGCAAATCATAGTTTTCCATTAGCATCTCTTTGGCCAATAGTTCCAATTCTTTTAACGAGTTAATATTATTGATTTTGTTAATGATCGGTTTAATCGGTTCGGTGCCTAATTTTGCCCGGGTTTCAAAATCTTTCGTCATTTTGTGCAGTTTGACGAATTTCAATAAATTTTTATCCAAGCCGGTTGGGTCTTGTTCCCATTTGTCGGCCAAATCCATCAATGTCTTTTCAATATCAAGATGCAGTTCCAAAAATACCGAAATCTGGGGTTGATCGCCGGGAATTTCGGCTTTTGACAGCCATTCCTGATTGACGGCCTCATAATAATTTTTCTTAATTAATTCTTTATTCATAATCACCGCTCCTTATTTCAATAATTCCGTTGTAATATAATGATACATTTTTTGCAAGATTGTTTTAAACCCTATGGAAGACAACATTTTATGCAAACATCTAAAGATATCAAATAATGAAAAAATGATTTTCCCACCCCGCAATATTAGTATCACAAACATTATTTTATCATTTATTCCCCATTTTTTGTAAAATATTATAATAAAAAAAATGATTTGCCGTAAATTTTCCGCTTTTTAATTTTAACACCGGCGACTTGATTGTTGTTTTTTAGTCTGTCAAGACTTTTTCCTTTCCGTTTTTCAAAAACCGGTTCGTAAACTCGGATACACCTACATCACACCGGCAAAACCCGCTTGTTAAGTATTTACCCCAGAGTACCTTAAAATCAAAAAAGGATGAAAGTTTTCTTCCGTCCTTAGTCTATATAGTTTATTTTTTGTAACCCCAAACGACCGGGGCATTATCCTTGTTCCAATCTTTTGACCAACCTTGGGGTTTGCTTTCAGCTTCCACGTAAATGGTAATAAACGAATTATAAAAAACATTTTCTCCGAGTTCGATAACCGATTCAGGAATAACAATACTCAGCAAATCGCAGTGGAAAAAAGCATTGCTTCCGATACATTTTACCGATGAAGGAATCACCAAGTCTCTTAAAGTGGCGCAATTATAAAAAGCCCTATCCCCGATTTTAACAACGGACGACGGTATCGCAATCGTCCTGAATTCGGGGATTTGCATAAAGGCACACTCGCCAATCTCCACGACATAAGCGGGGATTATGCTTTTTTGGCATCCCGCAATCAATTTATTCGTGGCGCTTTCGATTAAACAATTGCCCTGGCTCTTGAAGACGCTGTTATTTACCTCAACTTCAATGCTTTCCATGCCACCGCACCCCGCAAAAACCCCCACGCCAATGTTTGTCACGGATGAAGGAATGGCAATGCTCGGTAATTTCATGCAATAACCGAAAGCATAATCATCGATTCTGAGAACCGAAGCGGGTATCATGATATTCTCTAAATCATAGCAATGGGCGAAAGCACTCATTCCGATTGTGATTGTTGATGAAGATAATTCAATCCTTTTTATTCCCCGGCTGTTATAAAAAGCACCGGCACAAATATATTTAACCGAATCGGCTAACACTATCTCTTCTGCCGATTCAAGGTCTCGGAAAGCCGATTCACCGATTCCTACTGTTCCGGGTTGAATTGATAAAGGGCTTTCCAAAAAGCCTTTATAACCCACAGCCCAGCGGTCAACATAAACCACGCTGTCATCGGGCGCATCATTCCAAATCCCGCTATCGATAAACGCCCCATAAGCAATCGATGTTACCGAGGACGGTATTACGATATCTTCCAATCCAACACAACCGAGAAAAGCTGCTGTGCCAATCCTTTCCACATAATCCGGTATCACGCTGGTTTTGATTCCCAAAACAAGGGTATTTGTGGCAATTTCGATGAGGCAATTATTGTCGCTTTTGAATATTCCGCTTTCGGCGGTTATTGTTTCCAAATTGCAACCGTAAAAAGCACCCTCTCCGATAACGTTTATTGTCGAAGGCAGCCTGATTGATTTAACGTTGTTGGTGTTCCCTACTCCTAATCCGTCAAAAGATAAAGGATAAAGGCTCCGAAAACCGTTTTCCTTGATTTTGGTAACCGGCTTGCCTTTATGGGTTGCGGGGATAACGACATCGGTATAGTTGACATTAAACTTATCCCCCGCATAAACTTCATATTCTTTCCGGTCACTCAATAAATTGAAGACAAAGCCGTTTTCGTCCGTTGAAGTCCAACATCCGCCAAGCGCAAACAAAAAGAAACCATTGATTACGAGAAAGATAAAAACCCAAATAATTCGCAAAAACTTTTTCACTTTTAACCTCGCCTAAAAATTTTCTTTCCCTTTGACATCCAAATTAGGCGGATATCTGATAATAATTAATCAAACCGAACGAACCATCAGGCTGATTGATGGTTTTTATTTAATTAATGATTTGCGGGTAATCATTTCGGCTTTTTTATAACTGGCATAATATGATTGTTCATTGTTGCCCTGTTTGGCCGGACTTTCGATTAACTCGACTTCCTTATTGATGAGTTTTACCGATAGTTCTTTCAAATCATCGATTAAATAAGAATCAAGCGGGTTGTACGGAGAGACCTTGCTCGAATATTCTTGGCCCAAATGGCCAGGATAATAGTGCCAGTCATAAAAGCTTATCTTGTAGTTATCGATAAGGTAAGTTTTGAACTTATCGATTTCCCTGATATAAGTCGATAAATCGCTGGCATCGTTAAGTTGCATCCACACCCCGCAACCCGAACCGAATTCGTCTCCGGTAAACAAGTTATGCGATTTTTCGTCAATAAAGATTACCGATCCGTTTGTATGGCCTTTAATCTTATATGCTTTGACAAGCAAATTTCCCAAGTCAAATTCCTGACGGTCGGTAAGGTAATTTATCTCAACATTTTGCTTGCTCAATAAATGTAAATCTTCCTCCGCCAGATAAACTGTTTTAAATTCATCGAGATGACCGGTATGGTCGATGTGTCCGTGCGTCAATACGGGAATTAATTCGTTTTGGGTATATTTTCTTATTTCAGCCAAAAGCGAAAAAGCGCCGGGAAGCAAAAAATCAATTACCATGGCTTTCTTGCTTCCGATTATTAAATAAACCGTACAGCCGCGTTCGGTTATCGAATACGTATATTCATTGATTTTATTCACTTTCAGTTGGATATTTTCCTGATTACTCAACATAATGCCCTCCTTTGGCATTTTTTATAACATTTTGAACTGATTCGGACAATCAAAGCAATAAAGGTCTGATTGTTTTTGATTATACCCTCATGGAAGGTGTCACCAAAATCGTTAGAATTTTTCTTTTAAATACCTTACTTTTAATCCCACTTCATACATTCTTTTCCACGGCATATAAAGGTCTTCGATTATTACATGCGAAGCAATTTCCGGCATCTTTTCCCGGATGAATTTCGTCAATTCCTGCTTTAGCATGTCGGTAAAAGCTCCTCTTTCTTCTTTTACATCATAATAAGTGAAGCGTTGATTGCTTGGCAAAACCTGATCCCGAAGGTATTGTCGCACATAACCGCAGTAAGCGATATCTTCGATGTAACGATGCATCAGGAAATCCAAATGTTGTGAGGTTTTGCCGTAGATGATAAAGGCAACGCCTTGGGCAACGGCACTTCCGATGGCATTGGAAGCGGTATTCCAGCCTCCGTAAGCCGCAATATCAAACAACATATTCTTTAAACTCAGATAATCATACATTTCCAAACTGCTTCCGTTGCCGTAAGTGATATCACCGATAATAACTGCTTTGTGTTTTTCCCGCAAAGCATATTCCAAATATTCCATCACTTCCGGCATATTTCGTAAGGTTGTAAGGCCTCGGGTAGGTTTGGCCGGGGTTAGACGCGAAAGCATCCGATCAGCCGGGGCATTGATAAAGACTACCCCATCGGCTTCTTCCAAAGAATCAACGACTATTCCCCCGCAAACACTGATTTGATATCGGACGGTTGTATCCAAGTAACGATCTTCGATATTCGGAATAATTTGCCCCGCCGGTATGACCGGGTATTTAATTAACAGTTTCGGACGATACTTCTTAAAGGCGGTATACATCCTGGACATCAAAGTCATTCCCACTTCATCTGCGCCGGGATACATATAAACTTTGGTTTGCAATCTTTCTTCGGCTATTTTTTCTCGAATTGCTTCTTGATCTACAGCAGTCCAGCCGTAAGGGGAAGAATCATCCTGAGGAATCACCAAAAAATCAATTATTCCTTCCTGCACCAGGCTTAAAGCCGAAAGATTGACCGTTCGGTTTATTGCCCGGCGGGTCCGATAATCCGTCAAATACGCTTCTGGAATGGCGATTTTTTCAAAAAGCGACTTTTGTTTAGCGGTTGCTTCGTTTAATTCAATGAGCTGATGCAACCCTTTGAAATGAAAAAAATTCGCACGAAACCCCAGGCTCGGTGGTAGGTCAA
>ERZ795049.1358-NODE-1358-length-32475-cov-7.310457_pt1 | contig 32475 bp, 27 predicted proteins | sample MGYA00375133_ERZ795049 | MGnify/ENA primary metagenome ERZ795049 (study PRJEB30178, sample SAMN05720147) | activated sludge metagenome | isolation source: anaerobic digester from wastewater treatment plant | place: Japan | collected 2015-04-20 ... | reverse complement strand
CCCAAGTTCGGGAGTCCGGGGCCGGAGCCCCCAACTTGTTGGGGCTGTTGGGGCGCGGCCCGGCCCGAACAAGTTCGGGAGTCCGGGGCCGGAGCCCCCAACTTGTTGGGGCTGTTGGGGCGTGGCCCGGCCCGGCCCAAGTTCGGGAGTCCGGGGCCGGAGCCCCCAACTTGTTGGGGCTGTTGGGGCGCGGCCCGGCCCGAACAAGTTCGGGAGTCCGGGGCCGGAGCCCCCAACTTGTTGGGGCGGGTCCCGAACAGGTTCGGGAGTCCAAATAAGGGAGGTGCTGCATGGAATCCATGGACTCGTATCGCGCACTGCTCAAGTCGGAGCGCTGGACAGAGTGGGAGGGTCTGGAGACCGACCAGCGCCAAGGGGCGCCGGCGCCGCCGCTGGAGAAGCCCTGCCCGGCTGGCGCGACACTGGTCGACCTGGTGCCGCCCGGTGAGCTGACCTCGGGCACGATGCCCCTCATCGAGGCCATTCGCAAGCGCCGCAGCCGGCGGCAGTTCACCGACGAGCCGCTGACGCTCGAGGAGCTCTCGTTCCTCCTCTGGGCCACGCAGGGCGTGCGCGAGGTGGCGCAGGGCGGCGCGTCGACGCGGCGCACCGTGCCCTCGGCCGGCGGGCGCCATCCCTTCGAGACCTATATCGCCGTCTACAACGTGGCCGGCCTGGCGCCGGGGCTCTACCGCTACCTGCCCCTCGAGCACCGGCTGTGCCTGCTGCAGGCCGGCGAGGGGCTGGCCGAGCGGGTCATTGCGGGCTGCCGTGGGCAACGCTTCGCCGGACGCTGCGCCGCCACGTTCATCTGGACGGTGCTGCCCTATCGCGCCGAGTGGCGCTACAGCATCATCGCCCACAAGATGATCGCGCAGGACGCCGGGCACCTCTGCCAGAACCTGTACCTGGCGAGCGAGGCCATCGGCGCCGGCACCTGCGCCATCGGCGCCTACGACCAGGCCACGATGGATGCCGTCGTGGGCGTCGATGGCCGCGACGAGTGCACCATCTACGCGGCGCCGGTGGGCAAGGTCAAGGGCGGCTGAGGATCGGGTATGTCCCAGAACCGTCGCTAACCGACGGGGCCGATCACCACGAAGGACACAGAGAGTGCAAGGAGGCCACCCAAAGCTCTTTGTGGCCTTTGTGGTTCAAAAGCTCCCGAGGTTCTGGGATATGCCCCTGAGGGCTCTTCTCTTGACACCCTGCTGACAATCCGTATGCTGAGCGGCCATGGCAAAGAAACGTCTGGACATCCTCGTGGTGGAGCGCGGGCTGGCCGAGAGTCGGGCGCGTGCCCAGGCCATCATCATGGCCGGCGAGGTGCGCGTGGACGACCGGGTCGTCGACAAAGCAGGCACCATGGTCGCCGACGACGCCACGGTCGAAGTGGCCGGCGCGCGCCTGCCCTACGTCAGCCGGGGCGGGCTCAAGCTCGAGGCGGCGCTCGATATCTTTGGCGTCAACCCCGATGGCAAGGCGATTGCCGACGTGGGCGCCTCGACCGGCGGCTTTACCGACTGCCTGCTGCAGCGCGGGGCGGCGCGCGTGTATGCCATCGACGTGGGCTACGGTCAGCTCGCCTGGCGCCTGCGGCAGGATCCGCGCGTGGTCGTGATGGAGCGCACCAACGTGCGCTACCTCGAAGCCCTGCCCGAGCCCATCGACCTGGTCACCATCGACGTCTCGTTCATCTCGCTCGAGCTGGTGCTGCCGGTGGTGGCGCGCTGGCTGCAGGAGCGTGGCGAGATTGTGGCCCTGGTCAAGCCGCAGTTCGAGGTGGGCAAGGGCGAGGTGGGGCGCGGCGGCGTGGTGCGCCGGCCCGAGCAGCATCGTGAGGTGCTGGCGCGCGTTGCCGGCTGGGCGCGCGGGCTGGGCCTGTGCTTCGCCGGCGTCGCGCCCTCGCCGGTGCTGGGGCCGGCGGGCAACCGCGAGTTCCTGGCGCACCTGGTGCCCGGCGCACCGCGGCCGCCGGGGGATGAGGCCGCGATGATCGAACGCGCCGTCGAGCAAGCGTGGTAGGTGTTCGGATTATCATTGCGAGTATCTCAGGGTGTGCCGAGCCCTGTGCGAAGCACAGAACCCTGGCCTGTCATTGCGAGCCGCAGCGAAGCGATCTCCAATGCCCGACGTGGAGATCGCTTCGCTGCGGCTCGCAATGACAGGCTGAACACTCACAGGCTGTTGGATTGTTGCCGCGAAATGTTATATACTCTAGAGCAGAGTATGTGGGGCCATGCAGGCCCCCACCACAGGTATTGGCAATGGATCAACGATTTATCCGCAACTTTTGCATTATCGCGCACATCGACCATGGCAAATCGACGCTCTCCGACCGGCTGCTCGAGCTGACGGGGACGCTGAGCGCCCGCGAGATGAGCGAGCAGGTCCTCGATCAGATGGACCTGGAGCGCGAGCGGGGCATTACGATCAAGGCCAAGGCGGTGCGCATGACCTATACGGCGCCCGACGGCCAGGCGTACGAGCTGAACCTGATCGATACGCCCGGGCACGTCGATTTCACCTACGAGGTGTCGCGCGCCCTGGCGGCCTGCGAGGGCGCGGTGCTGGTGATCGACGCCACGCAGGGGGTCGAAGCGCAGACGCTCTCGAACCTCTACCTGGCGCTGGAGCACGACCTGGCGATTGTGCCGGTGGCCAACAAGATCGACCTGCCCTCGGCCCAGACCGACGAAGTGGCGCAGGAGGTCGAAGACCTGACCGGCATCGAGGCGCACGACGTGCTGCGCGTGTCGGCCAAGACGGGCGAGGGCGTGGAGGCGGTGCTGCGCCGCATCGTGGAGCACGTGCCGCCGCCCCACGGCCACCATGGCCGGCCGTTGCGGGCGCTGATCTTTGACTCGCACTATGACCCCTACAAGGGGGTCATCGCCTACGTGCGCATCGTCGACGGCACGCTCGGGTGCGGCGACCAGCTCAGGCTCATGGGCCAGGGCACCGAGTTCGACGCGCTCGAGGTCGGCGTATTCCGGCCGGCGATGGTGGCCGGCAGGTCACTCGAGGCGGGCGAGGTGGGCTATGTGGCCACCGGGCTCAAGACCATCCGCGACATCTCGGTGGGCGACACGATTACGCTGTTGGAAGCGCCGGCCGAGCAGGCGCTCGCCGGCTACCGCCCGGCCAAGCCGATGGTCTTCGCCGGGCTGTACCCGGTCAACTCGGACGACTATGGCCCGCTGCGCGATGCGCTCGACAAGCTGCGCCTGAACGACGCCTCGCTGACCTTCGAGCCCGAGAACTCGGCCGCGCTGGGCTTTGGCTTTCGCTGCGGCTTTCTGGGGCTGTTGCACCTGGAAATCGTGCAGGAACGGCTCGAACGCGAGTATGACCTGGACCTGGTGACGACGGCGCCCAGCGTCGAGTACCACATCGTGCGCCAGGATGGCGAGATGGTGGCCATCGACAACCCGGCCGAAATGCCCGACGAGAGCCAGATCACAGAGATCCAAGAGCCCTGGATGCGTATCAGCGTCTTTGCGCCGGTCGAGTACGTGGGGCCGGTAATGGAACTGGCCGTGGCGCGGCGCGCCGAGTACGAGCGCATGGAGTACCTGGACGAAAAGCGCGTGCTGCTCAACTACTATGTGCCGCTCTCGGAGATCATCGTCGACTTTTACGATCAGTTAAAGTCGCGCACGCGCGGCTATGCGTCGATGGACTATGCCTTTGCCGACTATCGCCCGGCCGACCTGGTCAAGCTCGACGTGCTGGTCAACGAGGAGCCGGTCGACGCGTTGTCACTCATCGTGCACCGCGAGCAGGCCTACACCAAGGGCCTGGCGCTGGTGCGCCGGCTGAAGCAGGTCATCCCGCCGCAGATGTTCACCGTGCCCATCCAGGCGGCGCTGGGCTCGCGGGTGATTGCTCGCATGACGGTCAAGGCGCTGCGCAAGGACGTGTTGGCCAAGTGCTACGGCGGCGATATCACACGCAAGCGCAAGCTGCTCGAGAAGCAGCGAGAAGGCAAGCGGCGCATGAAGCGCCTGGGGAGGGTCGAAATCCCGCAGGAGGCGTTCATGGCCCTCCTCAGCCTGGAAGAGGAATAGCCTTTTGCACCGCAGAGACGCGGAGGACGCAGAGGCCTCTTTGCTGTACCCCCTCCGCGTCCTCTGCGCCTCTGCGGTGATCCGGTTCTCGCACATGTTGGTGGAAGTAGTGTATGAACGCTTGCTCCGCCGCCTCCGCCTCTCCTCCTTCTTGCTCCCGGCGGCGATCTTGGCTGTGGCTGCGGCGCTGCGCTTTGCCGGGCTCGATTGGGACCGCGGCATCTTGGCCCATCCCGACGAGCGGCGCATCCTCATGGTCGTTGCAGGGCTGCGCTGGCCCAGCCCCTGGGATTGGGGCCTGGTGCTCGGCCCCCGCAGCCCGCTGAACCCGCGTTTCTTTGCCTATGGCTCGCTGCCGATCTACCTGCTGCGCCTGCTGGGCGCGCTCACCGGCACCCGACCCGACCAGCTCTACCTGCCGGGGCGCGTGCTCTCGGCCTCGTGCAGCCTGCTGACCGTGGCCGCCACCATGAGCATCGGCCGCGAGCTGGGCGGGCGCCGCGTGGGCCTGCTCGCCGGCGCTTTCCTCGCCTGCGCGGTGCTGTCCATCCAACTGGCCCATTTCCTCACCGTTGACAGCCTGCTCGTCTTGCTCAGCACGCTCGCCGTGTGGTGCCTGCTGCGCGTGGCGCGGCGTGGCTCGCTCGGCGCAGGGCTGGCGGCGGGGGCGCTCACCGGCCTGGCGCTGGCCACCAAGAGCAGCGCGCTGCCGCTGCTTTTCGCCGGCTGGGCCGCCTGGGCGCTGTGGGCGCTGGGTCGAGACGGCGTGCCTCGGCTGGGGCGCGGCCTTCGCGGCATGGCGTCCGGCACGGCGCTGGCGGCAACTGCCTTCTTTGTGGTCGAGCCCTACAGCCTGCTCGACTGGTCCCGCTTCGGCGTGGCCACAGTGCAGGAAGGCGCCATGGCCGGCGGCGCCATCGACCTCACTTACACGCGGCAGTTCATAGGCACGTTGCCCTACCTCTACCCGCTGCGCGAGCTCATCGTCTGGTCGCTCGGCCTGCCGCTGGGGCTGCTCGCCCTGGCAGGGTTGGCGTGGCTGACCTGGCGCGCCCTTCGGCCCAGCCCCCAGGGCCTCGTCATCCTCGCGTGGATCTGGCCCTACTTCCTCATCACCGGCTCCTTCCACGCCAAGTTCTCGCGCTACATGGCCCCGCTCGTACCCTGGCTCTGCCTGGCGGCGGCGCTCCTCTTCTGGCGGCTCTGGGATCTGGCGCAGCCCCAGCGCTGGGCGAGGCGAGCGGTGGTGGCGCTGGGGGGCGGCGTGCTCCTGGCCACGTTCCTCTACGCGCTGGCCTTCACCGGCCTGTACCTGCGGCCGCACCCCTGGGTCGCCGCCAGCGACTGGATCGACCGCAACGTGCCCGCCGGCGCCGTGCTCACCGCCGAGGAGTGGGACGACAAGCTGCCCGCGCGGCGCTCCGGCCAGGCGGGGCGCACTGACCTGACGCACCTGGGGCTCGACATCTATGCGCCCGACACCCGGGCCGACCTGGCCGGCTTGACGCAGGCGCTGGGCCAGGCCGACTATGTGGTCCTCGCCAGCCAGCGGCTCTACGGCGTCACCGGCCGCCTGCCCGATCGCTACCCCCTGGCTGCCGCCTACTACCGGCTGCTCTTCGCGGGGCAACTCGGCTTCCAGTTGGTGCATGTAGAGACAAGCTACCCCCAGCTCGGCCCGCTGGCCATCGTCGACGAGCCGCTCGCCGGCACCGTGCTGCCGCGGCCTCGGCTGCCGCGGCCGGCGCCGCTCGTCCTCGACCTGGGACGCGCCGACGAGAGCTATGCCGTCTATGACCATCCCCGCGTGCTGATCTTCCAAAAGGTGGAGGCGCTGTCGCCCGGCGAGATGGCGGCGCGCATCGACGCTGCGGCCGCGGATGGCGGCGCCTCTTTTGCGAATCGCAGTCTCTTCGCGTATACTGAGGTTAACGGACTGTAACCAAACGCGAAGGCAGGCAGCGATGGGGCGACGAACAGCGGCTCGGCAGAGGGCGCCGGCACGCCTCATGGTGATCATTGGCGCGCTCTTCCTGGTGTTTGTCGCCGTGTTGGGCGGTTGCGCACTGGCCGCCGGCTGGCGCTATGCGGCAGTGACGGCCGAGCGCCGGCCGGCTGGCGTGAGCGACCGCGGCCCGCGCGTCGCGGCCACGCTCGCGCCCGGCGCAACTGCGACGGCGCTGCCCACCCGCGAGCCGTCGGCGACGGCGACCCTCACGGCAAGCCCCAGCGCCTCGCCCACCACAGCGCCTACTGCCACGCCCACCGCCAGCCCCACGGCCACGCTCACGGCGACGCCGCAGCCCACAGCCACCCCACCGCCCACGCCAGCCGCCACGGCGACGCCGGTGGCCACAGCGCAGCCCGCCGTCGCCGCGGCAGCGCCCCGGCCGGGCACCGGCCTCGTGCTGGCCAACTACTTTGCCTGGTACTCGGCCGGCGGCTGGGAGGCCTGCAACATCTCGGCCGGCGACAAGCCGCTCGTGCGCTACGACTCCGACGACCCCGCAAGCATCGCCAGGCAGGTGCGCCAGGCGCTCGACGCCGGCATCGATGGCTTTACCCAGCAGTGGTTCGCCCCCGGCGAGCGCACCGATGCCAACCTCGCCAGGCTACTGGAGCAGTCGCAGGGCACGCCCTTCCGCTCGACGGTCATCTTCTTGCGCCACATCTGGCCGGGCACGCCGGCGCCCTCGCAGGAAGAGGTCGTCAAGGCCATCCGCTACCTGGTGGAGCGCTATGCCGGCAGCCCCAACTGGCTGAGCATCGACGGCCGCCCCGTCATCTTTTTCACAGACATGTACCGCGTGCCCGTCGCCTCGGGGCAGACACCGCAACAGGCCTGGGCGGCCATCCGCGAGCGAGCCGACCCCGATCACAGCGCCTGGTGGATCGCCGAGGGCCTCGACCCCTCCTACCTCGAGACCTTTGACGGCCTCTACGTCTACAAGGTCGTGCACGCCGCCTACCCCGCGGGCTACCGCAAGGCGTCGAGCTGGGCGGCCGCCGTGCGCGGCTGGGAGCAGCGCACCGGGCAGCGCAAGCTGTGGTGGGGCACGATCACGCCGGGGTGGGACGACACGCGCTCGACCTGCATGGCCGACATCCGCGCGCCCAGCCAGGCGTTCAGGGTCGACCGTGCCGACGGCGCCTTCTACCGCGCCACCTACGACGCCGCCATGGCCAGCGCGCCCGACGGGCTGTGGATCAACAGCTACAACGAGTGGGTGGAGGGCAGCTACATCGAGCCCAGCGAGCAGTATGGCGAGCGCTGCCTGCAGCTCACCCGCGAGCTCTCAGCAGAGTTCAAGGGGCGCTAGAGAAAGAGGAAGGGTGATCGTGTGAGGCTGGCGCGGGCTGCCTGCCACCCCACGGGGTGGCAGGCAGCCCGCGCCAGCCTCGCACGATCACCCTTCAGATAGGATCGCTGGGCAGCGGCTCGAGCTGCATGCGGCGCGCCCAGGCCTCGCGGCCGGCGGCGGCGGTAGAGAGCGAGCCGGTGGCAACGACCACGCCGTCGCGCCCCGCCAGGCCCAGGGCCACGTCGAGGGCGTGGTCGAAATCGGGCTCGACGATGGCGCTGACGGCGGCAGGCCCCGCCTGGCGCGCCAGTGCGGCGGGGTCGGCGGCGCGTGGGTGGGCGGTGCGGCTAAAGATGACCGTGTCCACATTGGGCAGCAGCGCCTGGAACATGCGCGGCACGTCCTTGTCGGCCAGGGCGGCAAAGAGCGCCACGCGGCGCCGCCGGGGAAAGTAGGCCGTCAGCGCCTCCACCAGCCGCTGCATCGACTCGCCGTTGTGCGCCCCGTCGACCACCAGCAGCGGCTCGCGGCTGAGGATCTCGAGCCGCGCCGGCCAACGCACGCTGCGCAGCCCCTCGCGGATGGCCTCTTCGCGTATCGGCAGGGCCCCTCCGGCTGCGCCTCCGGGCAGGGGCCCCTGCCGCAGCACCTGCAGCGTCGCCAGCGCCGCCGTGGCGTTCACCAGTTGGTGCTCGCCCAGCAGAGGGATGAACAGGCCGCTCAGGGTGACGCCGGGGCCGTAGGCGGTGAAGTGTTGGCCGTCCCAATCGGCGCGCTCGAGGTGGTAGCCCCACTCGCGGCCGACGACGGCCAGCGGCGCCTGCAGGTGTTCGGCCACGTGGCTGATGACGTTCAGCGCCTCCTCGGGCTGCGGCGCCGAGACTACCGGCGTGCGCGGCTTGATGATGCCCGCCTTCTCCTCGGCAATGGCCGTCAGCGTGTCGCCGAGGACGAGCATGTGGTCGTAGCTGACGGGGGTGATCACCGCCACCTCGGGCCGGATGAGGTTGGTGGTATCGAGCCGGCCGCCCAGCCCGGTCTCGACCACGGCCCAATCGGCGCCCTGGGCGATGAAATAGTCAAAGGCGATGGCCTGCGTCGCCTCAAAGGTGGTCAGCCCATCGAGGGTATCGAAGAGGGGGCGCAGCTTGCGCAGGTGGGCCACGAACTCGCGCTCGGTAATCGGCTGGCCGTCGACCTGGATGCGCTCGCGAAAGGTATGCAGGTGGGGTGAGGAGAAGAGCCCGGTGCGCTGCCCCGCATGCTGCAGCACCGAGGCGATCATCGCCGCCGTCGAGCCTTTGCCCTTGGTGCCGGCCACATGCACCGAGTGGAAGCGACGCTCGGGGTGCTCCATGGCGTCGAGCAGGCGCGACATGCGGCTGAGGTCGAAGAGCTGCCCCGCGTACTGCGTGGCCAGCTTGACCTCATAGTTGGTCAGGCTGTAGAGATAGTCGAGCGCGGCCCTGTAGTCGTTCTCCATGTCCCCACCCTCAGACAGTATCGTCGTGCAGGCGCCACTATAGCACGACTTGTCTGCGACGGCAATACCGATATACGGCGAACCCTGCGCAGAGTTCGCCGCTATTTGACGCTCTTCCTCGCCCCGTGGTACACTGCCACAGTTCCTCGGGTGCGTCAAGACCTGATACACCGATTTCCATGGCAGGAAGGCGATTGGCAATAACCCAGCCAGACGCCTGCCCATACCCACCCTGCGGGGGGCGGAATCGCCTATCGGCTGTGGCGCGAGCTGGACGGGGTTTTTGCCAGAAAGCTGGCGCTGACCACCCGCCAGGGCAATTGGTGTGTCAGGTCTCCAAGGAGGGGTTCTAAAGGAGGCTGAGCGTGAGGGGTAGGCTTGGACGGGCGCTGGCCGCAGTGGGCCTTCTTGCCCTGGGAGTGGTGCTCGTGGGCTGCACAGGCGGGCCGCCGGCAGCAGACCTGGCGCTGCGCCCTGCCGAGATTTCGCCCAACGCCGACGGCAGCAGCGACGTGACGCAGATCAGCTACCGGCTGAGCCGCGCCGCTGCGGTGTCGCTCTACTTTGTGGACGAGAACGGCGGGCGGCACTACTTCCGCCAGGATAGCCGCCGCGCCTACTCGGCGGACCCCTACCAGGTGGATTTCGGCGGCGCCATCGACGGGCGCCTGCTGCCCGACGGGCGCTATACCGCCGTGCTCGAGGCCACCGACGACCGGGGGCAGACGGCCCATCTGGAGGCGCCGCTGACCATCAGCGGCGGCGACCCGGCGCCGCTGACCATCGAGAACCTCAGCATCAGCCCCAACCTGTTCACACCCAACCGCGACGGCATCAGCGACCGGGTGACCATCGGCTACTACCTGAGCAAGGACGTGCGCCAGGTCGAGGCCTATCTGCTCGACAAGGACGGGCTGCGCTACCCTATCCCTCAAGACAAGATCCGCAAGGCGGGCGCCAAGGGCAGCCACCAGCACGACTATGACGCCGGGGTCGACCTGGGCGCGCAGCCGCCCGACGACGGCGTGTACACCGTCGTGGTCGAGGCCGAGGACTATGTGGGCAATAAGGACCGCGTCACCGGCCCGCTGACTATCGTCTCGGGCGGAGTGCCGCAGGTCGAAATCGTCAACGCCGCCGCCGAGTGGTCGGCGCCCATCGTCTCGCTGGGCGACACGCTGACCTTTACCTGCACCGTGCGCAACATCGGCACGGTGCCGGTGCGCACCAAGGGGCCCGAGCCAGGCACGCTCTATGGCATGGACGACAATTTCAACGCCTTCAAGCAGCCCGAGGAGCCCGGCCTCTTCCGCGTGGGGCTCGACTATGAAGGCAACTCGGCCGGGCGGCAGTACCCCTTCCGCTGGCAGCTCGGCCGCGACGACGAACTAACCGAGATCAACGGCCAAAAGTACCTGATGCCGGGGCAGACCGTCACCGTCACCGGCCGCGTCAAGATCGACGAAAAGACCGTGCGCGTCGAGCCCTATTTCTGGATTGGGCTGATCCACGAGAACGTGTGGATCGTCCAGGACCGCGTCGAATACACCCAGATCAAAGTCCAATTCTAGCAAGGGGTTTTGGCGGCTGGACCTCTGCCGGTTGCCCCTGGTGCGCCCGCAGGCGCACCAGGGGCAACCGGCAGAGGTCCAGCCGCCAAAACCCCTGAAAGGGATCCTGACCGGGTTGGCGCGGAGCGTGTAGCCCGGTCGCTTGTTCGAGGGGCGGCGACGAGCACGCGTGAGAGACCTGTCAGGTTTGGAGGGTATCGTGTGGCTCTTCTCGGCATCGTGACCGTAAGCTACAACGTGCGCGAGCTGCTGCGCCAGTGCCTGTCGTCGGTGCAGGAGTCGCTGGCGCGGGCGCCGCTGCAGGCCGAGGTGATAGTGGTCGACAATGCCTCTGCCGACGGCTCGGCGGCGATGGTGCGCGACGAGTTCCCCTGGGTGCGCCTGCTGGTCAACGAGCGCAACGCAGGTTTTGCTGCGGCCAACAACCTGGGCCTGCGCGCGCTGGGCTTTCCCGATGCGGCCGGCGCGCCGCCCTACGCCATGCTGCTGAACCCCGATACCATCGTGCATGGCGCGGCCCTGGCCGAGCTCGTCGCCTTCATGGAGCGCGCGCCGCGCGCCGGCGCCTGCGGGGCGCGCCTCGTTTACGGCGACGGCACCTTCCAGCACTCGGCCTTCCGTTTCCCCACCGTGGCCATGGCCTGGCTCGACTTTTTCCCCATGCACCACCGCCTGCTCGATTCGCGGCTCAACGGCCGCTACCCGCGGCGGCTCTACGAGCGCGGCGAGCCTTTTGCCATCGACCATCCCTTGGGGGCGGCGCTCCTGGTGCGGCGCGAGGCGGCGGCGCAGGTGGGGCTGCTCGACGAGCGCTTTTTCATGTATTGCGAGGAGATCGACTGGTGCCGGCGCATCAAAGACGCCGGCTGGGCCATCGCCTGCGTGCCGCAGGCCGAGATCGCGCACCTGGCGGGGCAGAGCACACGGCAGTTCCGTGACGACATGCTCGTCGCCCTCTGGCGCAGCCGCTACCAGCTCTTCGCCCGCCACAACGGGCGGCTCTACCGCTGGACCGTGCGGGCGGTGGTGGCCGCCGGGCTGGCACGCGAGGCGGCGCGCGTGCGGCGGCAGGTGCGCGCCGGCGCGCTGGACCCCGACGCGGCCGAGCGGCGGCTGCGCGCCTATGCCACGGTGCGCGCGCTGGGGAGGGCGGCGGTGTGACGCGGCTCTCGACGATCACCCTGGCGCGCGACGAAGAGGCCAACATCGCGGCCTGCCTCGACAGCCTGGCCTGGGCCGATGAGCGCATCGTCGTCCTCGACCCGCGCACGCACGATCGTACAGCCGAGCTGGCGCGGCAGGCCGGCGCGCGAGTGGTGGCGCGGCCTTTCGTCAACTTTTGTGACCAGCACCAGGCGGCGCTGGCGCTGCCCGAGAACGATTGGGTCCTCTCGGTGGATGCCGACGAGCGGGTGACGCCCGAGCTGGCCGCCGAAATCCGCCAGGCCATCGCGCAGCCCTCGCCGGTGGGCTGGTGGGTGCCGCGGCAGAACATCATCTGGGGCCGCTGGATCCGTCACACCGGCTGGTATCCCGACTACCAACTGCGCCTGATGCGCCGCAGCCGCGTGCGCTATGATCCCGAGCGCGAGGTGCACGAGCTGGTCATCGTCGACGGCCAAGTGGGGCACCTGCAGCATCCGCTCATCCACTACAACTATCGCACCGTCGGCGAGTTCCTGCGCAAGACCGAACGCTATACGCTGCTCGAGGCGGGCATCCTCGCCAAGGCGGGCGCCAAGCCCCGGCTGCGCAGCCTCGTAGGCCAGCCGCTGCGCGAGTTCTGGCGGCGCTACGTGACCTACCAGGGCTACCGCGACGGCGGCCATGGGCTGCTGCTCAGCTTGCTCATGGCCTACTACCGCGGCCTGACCTACTGGCGCCTGCGCCAGCTCGTAGGCTGACGGCCTGTCGGAGTGGCATCCCGGTAACAGCCGGGCGCTACGTGCCGCCACCGCCCGGCCTGATCCGGGAAGGGGGTCTGGCGACTGGTCTGGCGTCGCCGGGCCGCCCCGCGGGGCGGCCCGGCGACGCCAGACCAGTCGCCAGACCCCCATAAGGGCTGGCACCGGGTGGCCGCGAAGCGTGAAGGCCGGTTGTCGGTGGTCGCCGGACATGCCTCACCTTAAGCGTGCATTGACGCTCGCCCCTCTTGGTGCTATACTTGCATCAGGTGATACGATGCAAGTCCCTAATGTAGCTGTACTGGTGCTGAACTACAACTATGAGCCGCTCAATGTATGCGACGTGCGGCGTGCGGTGGGCATGCTGGTCGGTGGCAAGGCCGAGATCGTCGAGAATGGGCGCGGCGAGCTGCACAGTGCGAGGCAGACTCTGCCTTTCCCCTCGGTCATCCGCCTGGCGTACCTCATCCGCCGCCCGCGGCCGCGCGTCCGGCTGACCCGGCGCGAGATCTTCCGGCGGGATAATTACACCTGCCAGTATTGCGGCCAGCGCGGCGGCTCGTTGACCATGGACCACGTTATCCCACGCTACCGCGGCGGCGCGCACACCTGGGACAACCTGGTCAGCGCCTGCGCGAGCTGCAACCGCCGCAAGGGCGGACGCACGCCCGAAGAAGCGCGCATGGCGCTGTTGCACCGCCCTCGCGAGCCGCGCCCCTCACTGCTCTACCTCTTTGGCAGCCACCTCGAAGCGAATGAGGGTTGGCTCAAGTTCCTCAGAGGCTGGAGCGATTAGGCAGCCCCTCCGCGCGTGTTGCTGTCTCCGATGCATCACCTGGCTCTGAGCCAGGCGGGGTTTGGGCGGGTTGGTTGGCCCTGCTGGCTGCCCCTGGCGCGCTCGCGGGCGCGCCAGGGGCAGCCAGCAGGGCCAACCAACCCGCCCAAACCCCCCAAAAGGGCCCAGACCGGGCTCGTGCCTCGTGCAGGGCACGGGGCGTGTAAGCCGGTTGACAGGTTGTTGCGGACGAGCGCGCTAGTTTGACAAGACTGCACATTTGTTGTACACTCCTCTTTGTTCTTCAGACTCTGAAAGGAGCAGGTGCAATGTCGTTTCTCACCTTTGGCGCTGCATGCGTTTGTGCTGCTGCCACTTGCCCAGGGGGAAGTGCGCCTGCCTGAGGTCTGACCGACCGGTTGCTGTGACCGACAGGCCGTGGGAGCCTTCCCGAGCCCACGGCCTTTTCTATGCCTCCGCTCTGGTTCGGTGTGCTGCCTCGAGGCCGTGGGTACTGTGAGACCCGCGGCCTCTTTACGTAACGGGGCCGCGAGAACCCGGAGGCCGATGTGTCTGCACAATACCTTCTCGAGGTGCATCGCGCCGAGCGCGAGGCCCTGTTGCGACGTCTGACTGATCAACTGCATCACGATGAGCACGTGGCCGCGGCCTGGCTGGCCGGGGCGGGCGTTCAGGACGACGCTGCCGGCCTGCGCAGCCTCGACCTGTGGGTGGCCGTGGCCGACGAGTATGGCGAGGCCGCGATCGCGCAGCGCCGCGCCTACGTCACTGCCGTCGCCAGCCCGCTGCTTGTGGAAGAGCCGCCGGAGGGCGCGCCGGCGGGTGGCGCCCATCTGTTGGTGCTGTACGCCGGCCGGGCGGGGCCGCACCAGGTGCACTGGCGCTGGCTGCTGCGGTCGCAGGCCAGGCTGCCACAGGGCGCGCGGCTGCTGGTCGACCGCGGCGGCGTGCCCTCGGCCATGGCGCCGGGGCCGCTCACGCGCCGCCAGCGCGCCCAGATGGCGGGCGAGCAGACGGTGCTCTTCTGGGCTCTGGTCCACGGGGCGGCGCAGTGCATCGCCCGCCATGAGCCCTGGGCCGCGCTGTCGCTGATCGGCCGCGCCCGAGAGGCGTTGCACGAGGTGAGGTCGCTGGCCGGCTGCCCTGGCGATGATCCGCTGGACCAGGCCCTGCCGGCGCTCGCCCCCAGCCGGCAGCTCGAAATCCTGCGGGGACTGGTGCAGGCCATGGAACGGCTCACGCCACAGGTCGCGCTCCTCGGCGCCAGGGTGCCGGTGCAGGCGATCATTCAGATCCAGCGCTTTCTCGACTTGGCGGAGGCGCTGTCAGACGAGGCCATCGCCGAGAGCCCGGCGACGGGCTCCAGCGTTGCGTCGTAGCGCCACGACGGTGTCTGTCGGAAGAGGCGCGCCATCCGGGCGTACGCTTCGCACGCAACCGGAGCAGAGCCTCTATGGGGGGGTGTTTGGTAGGTTGGCAGAGCCGTGGCCGCCCGCGGGCGGCCACGGCTCTGCCAACCTACCAAACACCCCCCCTCCAGCCCATAGCCGGGTGGCTGAAGCGTGCCCGTCGGCGGTCACTCGACATGGCTGACCGGTTCGTCCTCTATCCTAATCGGGAGTCGCATACTCATGGGTGCACAAAGCGCGCTCAGGCGATACTCCAAGACGGCTGTCATGGCCGCGGCCAGCTACGTGGGCGACAGCCCGCTCTTCCTGCTCGACTATCTGCTGCGCTTCTTGCGCGTGGCCGCGCTCCTCTCGTTATGGCGCATGGTGCTGGCCGGCAAGGGCGAGGTCTCGGGGATGACGCTGGCCTCGACGCTGACCTATACCCTCATCGCCGAGGCCTTTGCCGAGCCGCTCGCCGGCCGCACGGCGCTGGAGGATGCGCTGTGGGATGGCTCCATTGCCAATCGCCTGCTGCGCCCGGTGGGCACCTTCCGCGACCTGGCCGGGGAGGCCTGCGGGCGCTGGGCGTTCGGCCTGGCCGTCTTTTCGTTGCCGTTGCTGCTGGTGGCCCCCTTGCTGGGGGTCAATCCGCTGCCGGCCGGCCCGGAGGCGGCCGTGCTCTTTGTCGTCAGCCTGGCGCTGGCCGTCTCGGTGGGGTTGGCGCTCGACTGTGTCTTCTGCACGTTGATGGTCGCGTTCGGACTCGACCGCTGGGCGCTGCATCAGGTGCGCTCGGCCGTCACCATCCTGCTGACGGGGGCGCTGGTGCCGCTGGCGTTCATGCCGTGGGGCATCGGCGAGGTCTTTGCCTGGCTGCCCTTTGCGGCCATGGCGTCGGCGCCGCTGCGCATCTACACCGGCACCGGCCCGGCCCTGGCGTTGCTGGCCATGCAGGCGGCGTGGTCGCTCGTCCTTTGGCCGTTGGCGCACCGCCTATGGCAGGCGAACCGAGAGAGACTGGTGTGCTATGGAGGCTGAGCGCGCGCCGGGGATGCTGCGCCGCCTTGTCCGCCTCTGGCGCCTCTACGCCACTCTGGACCTGATCTGGCTCGCCCGCGATGCCAGGCAGGCGCTGCTCTGGAGCCTGTCGGACATGGTGACCAGCGCGGCCGGGGTGGCGGCGACGCTGCTCATCGCCGAGCGCTTTGCGGGCATTGGACCCTGGTCCAGGCCGCAGGTGATGTTCCTGATGGGCTACGCGCTGACGGTGGAAGGCATCCTCGTCATGTTCTTCAGCAACAACATCCTGCACATCAGCCGTCGTGTGGGCCGCGGCCAGCTCGACCACATCCTCACCCAGCCGCAGCCGATCTGGGCGGCCTTCCTGACGGAGGGCTTTTGCCCTTTCACTGGGTCGGCGGTGCTCGCTGCTGGCCTGGCGCTGCTTGGCTGGGCCACGGTCCGGCTGGGCCTGGCCGTTTCGCCGAGCTGGGCCGCCGCGGCGGCGCTGAACCTCGCCGCGTCGACGGCGGTGGCGCTCTCGTTCTCGTTCCTGTGGGCCAGCCTGGCCTTCTGGGCGCCGCGCGCCGCCGAAGAGATCTCGAGCTCGGCGGTGGACATCATCGTGCAGCTCAAACGGTTTCCGCTCGATGGCCTGGGGCCGCTGCTGCGCCTGGGGCTGCTCACCTGCCTGCCCGCCGGCCTGACGGCCTGGCTGCCCTGCCGCTACCTGCTCGGCCAGGCACGTGGCGTGTGGGCCGCGGCGGTGACCCCGCTGGCCGGCTTGCTGTTCGTGGCCCTGGCCGCTTGGGCCTTTCGCAAGGGATTGGAGCACTATGGGCGGACCGGTTCTCAGCGCTACTCTTCCTTCGGGCACCGTCGTTGAGTTGGCGGGGGTCTGCAAGACCTACCGCCAGCGGCAGCGCTCCGAGCGATTGGGCGATATCTGGCGCAACCTGCTGCATCCGGAGGTGCGCGAGGTGCAGGCGCTGCGCGACGTCAGCCTGACCATCGGCCGCGGCGAGGTGGTGGCCTACGCCGGGCCCAACGGCGCCGGCAAGAGCACCACCGTCAAGATCCTCTCCAGCGCGCTGGCGCCCGACGCCGGCAAGGTGCGCGTGCTGGGCATGGACCCCATCCGCGACCGCGTGCGCTACGTCGGCCGCATCGGCGTGGTGTTCGGCCAGCGCACCGAGCTATGGTGGGACCATCCCGTGGCGGCGAGCTTTGAGTGGAAGCGCGTGGTGTGGGACGTCGCCCGCCCACGCTACGAGCGCATGCTGGGCCTGGTGAAGGAGCTCCTGGGGCTGAACGAGTATTGGCACACGCTGAGCCGCGAGCTGAGCCTGGGCCAGCGCATGCGCGCCGACCTGGGTCTGGCGCTGCTGCACGAGCCCGAGATCCTCTTTCTCGACGAGCCTACCATCGGGCTCGACGTGCTGGCCAAGCGCAACATGCTGCGCTTTATCCAGGAGGTCAACCGCGAGCGACAGGTCACCGTCATGCTCACCAGCCACGACATGGCCGAGCTCGAGCAGCTCGCCGGGCGCATCGTGCTCATCGACCGCGGCCACATCGCCTTCGACGGCCCCTTCGATCGCCTGCGGCGTGAGTTGGGCGACCGGCGCCATCTGCTGATCGAGACGCCCAACGGCAGCCCCCCCCGCGCTCGAGGGCGCGCGCTGGGTGCGCAGCGAGGCCGGCCGCCACGAGTACATCTTTGACGCCGCGCAGATCAAGGTGGCGGCGCTGCTGGAGCAAGCCTCGGCGCAGACGCAGGTGCTCGACGTGGAGACGCGTCGCGCCCCCATCGACGACGTCATCGCCGACATCTATGAGAAATGGCAGGGGAAGAGGTAGGGTTTTCTTGGCACGATGAGGCCGTTGGCCGCCCGCGGGCGGCCAACGGCCTCATCGTGCCAAGAAAACCCGTTCCACAGCTACTTGATATAACCCAGGTACTCCTTCTGCAACCGCAGCATCGTATCGAGGATCTGCTCGGCGGCGCGCACGCTGTCGACCACCGGGTCCACGAGGAGCGCCTGCAGCGCGGCCTGGCGCGAGCCGGTAAGCGCGGCCTCGGCGCAGAGGTCGTGCACCGCCACCTGGTTGGCCAGCAGGCCGGCGATGCCCTTGGGCAAGGGACCCAGCGGCACGCCGTGCACGCCGCGGCCGTCGATGACGCCCGGCACCTCGACGACCAGGTCGCGGGGCAGGTTGTCGATCAGGCCGTCGTTCATGACGTTGACCGCCAGTTCCTCGTCGTGCCCGTCGCTCACGATGGCCTCGATCATGGGGATCACGCGCTCGCCCGTGCCGCCGATGCCCGCCTCGGCGCGGCACTCCAGGCACCAGCGCTTGTACCACATATAGAACTCGACGATGGACTCGTGATCGACCACCTCGTGCGCCCAATGGATGTACTCGCCAAAGTGGCTGTCGGTCGTCACCGGCAGGCAGCCAAAGCGCTCGAGGATGCTGAGCACGAGCCAACGCTCTTCCCAGCGCTGCGGCGGGGCGGGGTCGTCGTCCTGCTCGGGGCTCAAGGCCATCTTCATGATGCGGGTAAAGGTGGGCATGTGCTCAAAGTAGCCGCGCGCCTTGGCGCGGATGTCGGGGTAGGCATCGCGGCCCGAGTCCCTGTAGCGCGCCTCGAGGAGCACCGTAAAGTGGTTCAGCCCACCGGCTTTGATCTCCAGGTTCGCCCAATTGGTATCGAGCATCGCCGGCAGGTGCTGTGGCAGCGCGGCCGCCTCGTGGCACAGGCCGGTGAACCTGAGCGCGGGGAACTTGCGCTTCACGGCCAGGCAGATGCGGCTCATGGGGTTCGAGAAGCTAAAGACGTGCGCCTCGGGGCAGACCTCCATGATGTCGCCGCAGATGTCGAGGATCGGTGGGATGATGCGCAGGGCGTGGAACAGGCCGCCGGGGCCGCCGTTCTCACCGTAGACCTGGCGAATGCCGTACTGCTGCGGGATGCGCCAATCCTGCTCCCACAGCTCGAAGCGCCGCCCGACCTCGATGGAGATGATGCAGAACGTGGCGCCCTGCAGCGCCTCGCGGCGCGAGGTGGTGGCGACCAGGTCGAAGGGCAGGCCGCGGCGGCGGATCTCCTCGCGCGCCAGGCCTTCGACCCTGGCTAGCGACTCGGCGTTGATGTCGTGCAAGACGACGGTGCTGCCGCGGAGGATGTCGCTATCCAGGATGTCGCCCAGGGTCCCCAGGCCAAAGCTGGCGCTGCCCGCGCCGATCAGGACGATGCGTTGACTCATAGTGTGTTTCCTCTCCGTTGCCATGGCACCTGTGCCCAGAGCCAAATTGCTCTGCGCTTGTTCTACCACGCCTTGCCCGCCGCTCCAAATGCCTGCCGGGCGTATGCCCATGGGGCAGACACCTGACAGGTCTCCGGAGACCTGTCAGGTGTCTGCCCGGCTCCGCACCAACCCGGCCCCAACCAGGATGGGGGTGTTGGCAGGCTGGCGGGGGGTGTCCGGCGCCCCACGGGGCACCGGACAACCCCCGCCCCCCCCAGCCGGCCCGTTCCCGTGCGCCCGCTCCTGACCCGGTGTAGGGGTTTGACGGGCTGGTTGGCGCAGCAGGCCGCCCCGCGGGGCGGCCTGCTGCGCCAACCAGCCCGTCAAACCCCTACACCAAAGGCGCGCACCGGGCTCGTGCGAAGCGCAGTAGCCGGTCACCAACGATGATAGGGTATCCCGCCTGCCCGCCAGGCCTGTTTGCCAAGATGCACAGAGTGTGCTATAATGGCTGCCATCGTCCTTCTGTGCTATGAAAGGAGCGGCCGATGTCAGCCAGCAGCATCCGTTTCTGCCTCACTATGGTGGTTATCCTCTAGGCAGGGGTGCCCTGGCTGGGCCGGTACAACGAACCGCAGGCCGTGGCGCCTCAAGGGATGCGCCACGGCCTTTTTGCGTCTGATAGGTGGCCGACGAGTCTGGCGGTGCAAAGGCCGTGGTGCGCGCGACATCGCGGCTTTTTTTGCGTTTGGGTTGTGGGCGAGGCGCTCAAGCGCCCACCACGAAGGCTTGATGCAAGGGAGCAGACAATGTCGATCCCCATCAGACAGTACTGGGACTTGCTGGTCAACTACCTGCGGCCGCAGTGGCCGCGCGCGCTGCTCTTGGCCGGGCTGCTGTTTGGCAGCATCGGCCTGCAGTTGGTGAACCCGCAGGTGCTGCGCTACTTTATCGATACCGCTACCGTGGGAGGGGCGAGCCAGGCGCTGGCCCAGGCGGCCCTGCTCTTCATCGCTGTGGCCCTGGCCAACCAGGCGCTGTCGGTGACAGCCACCTACGTGAGCGAGAACGTGGCCTGGTCGGCGACCAACGCCCTGCGCGAAGACCTGGCGATGCACTGCCTGCGCCTGGACATGCCTTTCCATAAAGCGCACACACCGGGCGAGATGATCGAGCGTATCGACGGCGATGTGACCGCGCTGGCCAACTTTTTCTCCCAGTTCGTGATCTATGTGTTCGGCAACGCCGTGCTGCTCGTGGGGGTGCTGGTCGTGCTCTGGGGCATCGACTGGCGCGCGGGCCTGGTGATGTCGGCCTTTGCTGTGGTGGGCATGGGCGGCATGCTGCGCGCCCGCAACGTGGCCGTACCCTTCTGGGAACAATCGCGCCAGGCTGCGGCCGATCTCTCGGGCTACCTGGTCGAGCGGCTCGCGGGCACCGAGGATATCCGCTCCAGCGGGGCGGTGGCCTATGTGCTGCGCGGCTTTTTCGGCCACCTGCGCCGGCTCTACGACACCACGCGCAAGGCGACGCTGGTGGGCACTGTGATGAGCGTGATCATCCTTTCGGTGATGGCAGTAGGCACGGTAGCCGCCTTTGTCATCGCCGCCCTGCTCTTCCGCGGCGGCCTGATCACCATCGGCACGGCCTACATCATCTTTCACTACTCGCAGATGATGTTCCGCCCGCTCAACCTCATCAGCCGCCAGATGGAGGAGCTGCAGAAGGCGAGCGCCGGCATCGAGCGCATCCGGCGGCTCTACAGTGAGAGCTGCACCGTGGAGGATGGCCCCGGCGCGGCCCTCCCCACGGGGCCGCTGGCGGTCGAGTTCGCGGGCGTCTCCTTTGGCTACGACGGCGACGAGACGGTGCTCGACGGCATCTCCTTCCGCCTGGCCCCGGGGCAGGTGCTGGGCCTCTTGGGGCGCACCGGCAGCGGCAAGACGACCCTGGCGCGCCTGCTCTGCCGGCTCTACGATGCCGACTCGGGCGCCATCCTCCTGGGAGGCACCGACATCCGCCGGCCGCGGCTGGCCGAGCTGCGGCGCCGCGTGGGCGTGGTCACACAGGATGTGCAGCTCTTCCAGGCTACCGTGCGCGACAACCTGACCTTCTTCGACCCCACGGCCTCCGACAAGACCATCGTGGCCGTGCTCGAAGAGCTGGGCCTGGGCGACTGGTACCGTGCCCTGCCCAACGGCCTGGATAGCGAGATGGCCGCCGATGCCACCGGCCTCTCGGCGGGCGAGGCGCAGCTCCTGGCCTTTGCCCGCGTCTTTCTGCAAGACCCGGGGCTGGTGATCCTCGACGAGGCCTCCTCGCGTCTCGACTCGGCCACCGAGCAGCGCATCGAGCACGCTGTGGACCGGCTGCTCTGCAACCGCACCGGCCTCATCGTCGCCCACCGCCTGGGCACCGTGGGCCGGGCCGACGAGATCATGATCCTCGACCGGGGCCACGTCTGCGAATACGGCGCGCGCGAGCGCCTGGCGGGCGACCCCAACTCGCGCTTTGCCGGCCTGCTCAGGACCGGGCTCGAGGAGGCGTTGGCGTGAAACCTATGAAGACCTGGCAATACCTGTGGCGCCTGGTGCGCTTCCGGCCGTGGGTCTACCTGCTGGCCATGACCATCGAGACGCTGCACGTGCTGGCCGAAATGGCGCCGGGCCCGCTGGCGCGCCTGTTCTTCAACTGGCTCGGCGGTCCGGGTCCAGTGTCGAGCCTGTGGTGGATCGTGGCCCTGGTGGCGGCGACGTACCTGGCTCACGCGGCCTTTTACTCAGGCGGCGCCTTCACCATGACCACCTTCCGCCTCACCGCCGGTGCCCTGATGCGCAAGAACCTGCTGCAACGCATCCTGAGCCTGCCCGGCGCGCGCGCCCTGCCCTACTCGCCGGGTGAGGCGGTGAGCCGCTTTATCGGCGACGTCGACGAAGTGACAGAGTACATGTGGTGGCTGGGCGTGCTGTTCGGCCTGGTGATCTTTTCGGCCATCGCCCTGGTGGTGATGCTGCGCATCGACGCCCTGATCACCAGCGTGGTCTTTGTGCCCCTGTTGGCCATCATGGCCATCGCCAACAGCGCCAGCCGGCGCTTCCAGCGCTACCGCCAGGCCAGCCGTCGCGCCACGGGGCATGTCATTGGCTTTCTGGGCGAGACCTTTGGCGGCGTGCAGGCCATCAAGATCGCCAACGCCGAGGACCGCGTGGTCGGCCACTTTCACGCCCTCAACGAGGTGCGCCGCAAGGCCACCGTGCGCGACCGGCTGTTCCACCAGGTCTTTCACTCGATCTTTTGGAACACGGTCAACCTGGGCACCGGCGCCATCCTGATGCTCGCCGCAGGCGCCATGCGCGCCGGCACCTTTACCGTGGGCGACTTTGCGCTCTTTGTCTTCTACCTCGAGTATCTCACCGATACCATGGCCTTTGTCGGCGAGATGATGGCCCGCTACAGGCAGTCGGGCGTATCGTTTGAGCGCATGCTGGGGCTGATGCAGGGGGCCGAGCCGGGAACGCTGGTGGCCCATGGGCCGGTGTACATGCGGGGGGCGCTGCCCGAGGTGCCCTTCCTGCCCAAGACCAATGCCGACCGGCTCGACCGGCTGGAGGCGAGCGGCCTGACCTATCGCCATCCCGAATCGAATCGTGGCATCGCCGGCGTCGATCTCGATCTGCCGCGCGGGTCGTTCACGGTGGTCACCGGGCGCGTCGGCTCGGGCAAGACCACGCTCTTGCGCGTGCTCCTCGGGCTCCTGCCCAGGGAGGCGGGTGAGATCCGCTGGAACGGCCGGCCCGTCGCCGATGCCAGCGCCTTCTTTGTGCCGCCGCGCAGCGCCTACACCGCCCAGGTGCCGCGCCTGTTCAGCGACACGCTCAGAGGCAATATCCTCATGGGCCTGCCACCAGACAAGGCCGACATCGCCGCCGCCGCCCACGCGGCGGTGCTCGAGGCCGACGTCGCCGCCATGCCCGAGGGGCCCGAGACCCTCGTCGGACCCAAGGGCGTGCGCCTCTCCGGCGGGCAGGTGCAGCGGGCCGCGGCGGCGCGCATGTTCGCCCGCGACGCCGAGCTCTTGGTGTTCGACGACCTCTCCAGCGCCCTCGACGTGGAGACGGAGCGCCTGCTCTGGGAGCGCATCTTTGCCGGCCGCGACAACGGTGCTGCCCCCACCTGCCTGGTCGTGTCGCACCGCCGAGCCGCGTTGCGCCGCGCCGACCAGGTGATCGTGCTCAAGGACGGCCGCGTCGAGGCCCGCGGCACCCTCGACGAGCTGCTGGAGCGCTGCGAGGAGATGCAGCGGCTGTGGCAGGGCGACACGGGGGAAGAAGGCAGCCCGGCCCTGTAGCCGTGGCATCGTGCAGCGCAGAAGCCTGCCAGGTTGAGCGCTCCGCAGCCGCCCGGCACCCGCCCGGAAGGGGTCTGCTGGAGTGATGGCCGTAGCCGGTGGCCGCCCGCAGGCGGCCACCGGCTACGGCCATCACTCCAGCAGACCCCCAAGAAGGGTTTGTTCCGGTCAGGCGAAGCCTTGTGTCCTGACGGCTCGGCATACCAGGGGGGTACGGTTGCGGTGTTGAAAGGAGCCGGACATGACGGCAATCCATGTGTCAGGTCTCTGCAAAACCTTCCGGGCCAAGCGCAAGGCAGCGGGGCTGCGCGGCAGCCTGCGGGCGCTCGTGCGGCCCGAGTGGCAGACGGTGGAGGCGGTGCGCGGCATCTCGTTCGAGATGGCCGAGGGCGAGGTGCTGGGGCTCATCGGCCCCAACGGCGCCGGCAAGTCGACGACGATCAAGATGCTGACCGGCATCCTCTACCCGACCGCGGGCGAGGCCGAGGTGCTCGGCTACGTGCCCTGGCGCCAACGCCGCCGCCTTGCCTATCGCATCGGCACGGTCTTTGGCCAGCGGCCGCAGCTCTGGTATCACCTGCCGGCCATCGACACGTTCTATCTCCTTGGCAAGATCTATGAGCTCGACGAGGCGGTGGTGCGCAGCCGCGTGGCGCTCTTGAGCAAGGCTTTCGAGATCGAGGACCTGTTGGAGACGCCGGTGCGCAAGCTCTCGCTGGGCCAGCGCATGCGCTGCGAGGTGGCCGCGTCGCTCTTGCACCAGCCGCGCCTGCTGCTCCTCGACGAGCCGTCGATCGGCCTCGACGTGGTGGCCAAGCAGCGCATGCGCGACACCATCCGCACCATGAGCCAGGCCGAGGGGGTGGGCGTGCTGCTCACCTCGCACGATGCCGGTGACATCGAAGCCCTCTGCCAGCGGGTGATCATCATCAACCACGGGCAGATCGTCTACCAAGACAAGGTGTCGAGCCTCAAGCGGCGCTTCCTGACGCGCAAGACCGTCGACGTGCGCTACGGCGAGCCCGTGCCGGCCGGCCTGCAGGTGGAGGGCGCCGAGGTGCTCAAGGTGGGGCGGTATGGCGCCAAGCTGCGCTTCGACACCCGCCGCACGCCGGTGGAGGCGGTGCTGGCGCGGCTGGGCGGGCTCGGCAGCCTGGTGGACCTCACCGTCTCCGACCCCTCGCTCGAAGAAGTCATCCGCACCATCTACGAGGAACAGCAGCCCGTCGCGCCAGGGGCCTAGTGTCACAACTGCACTCGGCGCTATGGCACCCGGCAACAGCCGGCTCAGTTGCTCCGCGCTATCCCGGGTAGGGGGTTTTGGAGGTTGTCTGGCGCCGTCGGCGGTGGTTCTCCGGCTCATGTAGGCAGGGTTCTGGAGGAGGTCCGGCGCCGCCGGCGGTGGTTCTCCGGCTCATGTAGGCAGGGTTCTGGAGCAGGTCCGGCGCCGCCGGCGGTGGTTCTCCGGCTCATGTAGGCAGGGTTCTGGAGCAGGTCCGGCGCCGTCAGCGGTGGTTCTCCGGCTCATGTAGGCAGGGTTCTGGAGGAGGTCCGGCGCTGCGGGCTGCCCTGCGGGGCAGCCCGCAGCGCCGGACCTCCTCCAGAACCCTCTAGAGGTTCACACCGGGCTCGCGCGAAGCAAACAACCCGGTCACCACCCGCAGGAGGCAGCCATGAGGTTATGCCGCGGCTTGGCCAAATACTGCGCCATCTTCAAGGCCGAGGTCGCGAACAGCCTGGTCTACCCGGGCGACCTGGCGTCGCGCAGCCTCACCATCGTCATGTTCATGTGGATCTTCTCCCAGCTCTGGCGGGCCACCTACCGTGCGGCCGGCAGCGACGTCGTCGGTGGGCTGACGCTCCGTGAGACGCTGTGGTACCTGATGCTCGCCGAAACCATCGTGCTCTCCAGGCCGCGCCTCTCGACGCGCGTGGCCGAGGCGGTGAAAGACGGCTCGATCGCCTACCTGCTCAACAAGCCCTACAACTTTCTCCTCTACCAGATGGCGGTGGGGCTGGGCAACAGCATCGCGCGGCTGGCGTTCAACGCGCTGGCGGGGGGCGCGTTCATCTGGCTGACTGCGGGTCCGCCGCCCGACCCGCGCGGTTGGCCGTTGGCGCTGGCCTCGGTTGCGGCGGCCTGGCTGATCGATTTCTGCCTCTCGGCGGCCATCGGCCTGGCGGCGTTCGTCACCGAGGACATCGCCGCCTTTGAGTGGATCTACTCCAAGGTGCAGATGATCCTCGGGGGGCTGTTGATTCCGCTCGATTTCTTCCCGGCCTGGCTGCGCTCGGTGGCGCTGGCCATGCCCTTCGCCTACACCATCTACGGGCCGGCGCGGCTGTTCGTCGACCCCAGCATTGGGCGGTTCGTGGCGCTCTTTGGCGGCCAGCTCGCCTGGTTGGCCGTGCTCGGAGTGGCCGTGGCCATGCTCTACCGGCGCGGCGTCGCGGCGCTGTGCATCAATGGAGGCTGAGCGATGCGGCGAGAGCTAACGTTCCTCGTGGCCCTGTGGAAGGCCAACCTGCTGGCGGCGATGGAGTACCGTGTGTCGTTCATCTCGCAGATCGCCGGCATGATGCTGAACAACGCCGTCTACTTTCTCTTCTGGGTGATCTTTTTCGACCGCTTCCAGAGCGTGCGCGGCTGGGAGCTGAGCGACATGTTCCTGCTCTTCGGCATCGTGGCCTCGGGCTTTGGCCTGGGCGTGTATCTCTTCGGCAATGCGTTCTCGCTCGCCGATACCATCGCCGGCGGCCGGCTCGATTACTATCTCTCGCTGCCGCGGCCGGTGCTGCTGCATGCGCTGGCCAGCCGCAGCGTGAGCAGCGGCCTGGGGGACTTCACCTACGGCCTGATCAGCTTTGCGCTGGCCGGGCGCTTTTCGCCGGGCGCACTGGCGCGCTTTGTGGGCGCGACGATCCTGGCGACGGTGGTCTTTGTGGCCTTCCTCGTCCTGGTGCAGAGCCTGGCCTTCTGGATGGGCAACGCCACCATGCTGGCGCAGCAGGCGACGAACGCGCTCATCACCTTTGCCATGTATCCCATCACGCTCTTTGACGGCACGGCCAAGCTGCTGCTCTTTACCGTCATCCCGGCCGCGTTCATCGGCGCCGTGCCGGCCGAGCTGGTGCGCCAGTTCACCTGGCCCACGTTCGCGGCGCTTCTGGCGGGCGCGGCCGGCTTTCTGGCGCTGGCGCTCTTCGCCTTTCACCGCGGCCTCAGGCGCTACGAGAGCGGCAGCGCCATCCAGATCCAGGTGTGACGGCGCGCCGCTGGGCATGCCCTCAGCGCACGGCGCCGGGAGCCTGGAAATCAGCCGCCGCGGGATGTGGTCTCAGCCGGCTACTCGACGAGATTGTGCTGATCGCTGGCGCGGATGGCACCGGGCGCGACTCGCGCAAACCAGCGCAGCGCCGACATGATCTGGAACTCGGGGATGCCTTCCTCGAACGGCAGATAATAGTCCACGACCAACAGGTCCGTGGCCGCTTCGGGAATCGAGAAACGGCACAGGATAAACTCATCGTTCATCTTGTTGACCAGGGCGTGTTTCAGCTCCAGGCGTGCCGCCTTCTGAATCCCATAGACCGACATGAGCTTGATGAGCTTCTTGTCCGCATCCACCGACACCAGGACGCGCGGCCCATCGGTCTGCACGACCAGGTCGCCATCGTGGTTGATGGATGCTTTGAAGAAAGCGCGCTTGAACAGCTGGGCGAGATTGGCGACCGTAACCTCGCCTTCGGCCAGGACCTGTGCTGTTGCCATGGGTTGCTCCTTTCGCTTAGGGCGCCTGTCTGATGGCCGCAGGCAGCGAACAGGGCCGAGTCGGGCACGCAACTGATGTAATCATTGTATCATACAATAGCGCGAAGCGCAATGCCTCGAAGCGACGCTTTGGCCCCCGGGCTTGCAGGCCGCCGCCGCTGGTCTCTGCAGTCCCAGGGGCAGAGCCCCCCTTGGGGGTCATGCTTCTCAGCCCGACGGCCTTAGCCAGCACTGCTCTACGTGGCGCCGCCCTTGCGGTGACGCCTCACAACTCTCCGCAGGCCCTCAACTGTGAGCGGTGGGTCGTGCCTATGGATCATCGCGTGGCAGTTGGCGCAGAGCAATGCGATGTCGTTCAGGGTCGTCTTTTCAGGGCCAGATGCTATTGGTCTCTTGTGATGCGCGACAATGAACTCCTGTCCGATCTCGCCGCAGATGTCCTCAAACATAAGGCCGCAGGCCTCGCAACGATAGCCCGAGTTGGCCTTCTTCGCCAGGATCAGTGCTCTGTTCCTGCTGCGAAAGGCTGCCTCGGCCCTGTAGAGCTCGCCTTCGAGCGCTTCGGCCTGATCGGCGGACTGGCATCGAGAGCGGATTGCCGACTCAATCTGTGCCACGTCAGCCGGAGTAAGCTCCTTGACCGTGAGCTGCTCTGCGCCCAACAGCATCCTGACTGGCGGGAACTCGTCATCCCAATCGACGGGGATCTGATGCCGCCACGCCGTGCGGTATGGGTCAACGATGCGGCGGCCTGCGTCGTAGAAGTAGGGCCCCTGCACAACGCCTTTTGATTGCCAGTACGAAAGGACATGCGCCATGTGGTCACGGGTGACCTCCCTCCTTCAAGAGAGCTCGTCGTCGGCGAGGCTGCTCGCTGACGCTCGCATGCTGACCAACAACACAGGCCCTCAGTTCCCCCAGAGGAGTCGGTGTTTCTCCTCGAGCCATTCATCAACCCTGAAGCGCTTCTTGAACTCCTGATACTCGGCCTCTAGATCATCGGCGAACTTTTCCAGTTCGTGACGCTCGACAATCATCTGTAGGAGAGCCCTGGGGCGTAGACAGCGTCTGCATCTCTAAAGTTGTAGGTGCTCACAAAGACAATAAGGACGTAGGTCTGGTCTGGTAACCGTACCTTCTCAGCCTTTGATTCCTCGGCTGCTTCTCGGCTCGCTTCGGGTTCGTCGCTTTGGCACATCACTCCTGAGAGAAACGGTGGGAATGGAAAACACGTGTCCGGATAGAGCGCGACGATAATCTCGGGTTCAACCGGCGCCCAATAATCGGCTTCAACCTCCTGAAGCACTTGCCGTACGAGAGGCAGCAAGCCATCCGCCAGAAAGTCGCTTGCCAGGAAGGCACTTTCTGGCCGGCTATTCCAGTAGTCGTTCCACCTCTTGAGGATGCTGTCTTTGACGATGGCCTCGTCCTTTCAGCGGAAGTAGAACTGGTACTCGACCCAGTCATGCCGCCAGCCGGTGTAGCGAAAGTCGAAGCTCAAGTCGCCGGAACGTAGCACTGCCATGAGTACTTCTTGGGGGTTGTCCTTTGAACGGGCAGCAGCGGCAGGCACGCCAGCTCACTGAGGCAGTCGACCGTGGTCAACGTCGTGCTCACGAGCAGTTGGCCTCCTCGCTGCTTGGCTGCTCGCGGCGGTCAGGCGGGGTCGCCAACTGGGTCGAGTTCTCTCCATACGGAAAGGACGTCTGTCGCGCTCAACTGGCCTGGACGGGTCCCTACCCAGTCCTGCAATAGCCGGTCTATGTAGATCAGGTGCTCGTCGAACACGACGGCAAGCGGCCAACTGCGAAGGCAACCGAACACTCCCCCCAAAAAGCCAAGAAAGCCTCCGCCGCGAGCGATTTCGTGCGCGCTCACAAAGACTCGATACTCACGGTATTGCCGTTGTGGTCCCATCGCTCCAAAACGGATAAAGTCGATATGAACGGGGTATTCGCCCACTTGAAGGTTGGCGTGCCAATGGTCGGCGCCGGATTGATCTGTTTCCGCTCCTGCCATCGGGCCACGTCGCCAGGCGACATCAACGCGAACACGCTGCCAATGTCCGCCTCGAAACCCAGCGTGCTCTACTCCGCTGCCCGCCTGGTGCCTCTGTAGAGGTTCTGCGCCGTCCAGGCTGGAAAAAGGCGTGCGAGCGGACAGTCGCGCCGCCAGGTAGTATGGACGACATTTGTCTTCGCTCCACCAGTCAGGATCAGCCAGGCATTTCTCATCCATGGGCAGCTATCACTCCGGTGGTCTACTACCTGTGGTGGTAGTACGCCGCAGCAGGATGTCTCTGATGTCGCCGGGGTTGCGCGAGACGTCGCAGCGCGAGCGGCCCGAGACGCCGTGGCCGCTGACAGCACCCACTTGGCGAGGAAATGGCGCTTGGAATGATCCTGGTCGCTGTCCTGGCCTTCGTTTCCAGCACGAGCATGTCGTTGGCGGTGAGGCAGATAAGAGTCGGGTCGGTGCTTGCGCACGACGCCATGGTAGATGATGGTGATCGGCTCGATGCGCTCGTGCACTGAAGCGAAACGGTGGGCACGTCGAACGAGGTGTGCTCGGCCTTGCCCGCCCAGGCGAGCTGGGGGTCGAGGTGTGGGTCGTAGGCGTAGGTGCGCCGGCCGGCGTCGGGATCGGTCTCGGGGGTGACGAGGCCGGCCGGCGGGTTGTTGAGGCGCTGCTCGCCCTTGATCCGCTCTGTGCCATTGTCTATCGACCCCTTCTCCCATCACATCGCAGATGGCTGCCGAACGCTACGATATGGGCAGGGAGTCATCCTGATGCTCAGTGCTTCCAGCGCCCTTTGCCGGGCGGTAGTCAGCCCTCGCCCTTGCAGGGATCTGATAGCTGCTGCTGCCTGATCTAGCGCATGTGCTGGACGGTCAAGGGCGGGAGCGCTTGAGCAACAGCGTGTGGTCTGACGTCGTGTGCCCCATTGCCAACACGACCTCCCAGCCCTGCTGGCTTAGGGTATCGAGGATCTGCGCCAGCGTTGGGCCATGATACGCGCAGTATCTTGAGTCGAGTTTGTCCCAAGTCGTGACAGGATGGCCGTTCTTGGTCCATCCCTGGGCCACTTGCCCACCTATGGCCAGTGGCCACCAGGTGCCGTTGATGCACTGTGCTTCGACGAACATGTGCTCGCACTTTGCCAAGGCGTTGCTCCTATCTCGGCCCCAAGCCTGATGCAGCGTCTGGCGACTGGCGCTAGACCGTGTCCGCCAACTGGTGGGGTCCAGGGCTTTGTTGCCGTTTGGCCTCAGCATTGCGGCTCATCCGCCTGAGGCGGCGTCAAGGGGCCAAGCTACGGGTTTTCGAATACGACCAGCATGGCCCACATAATGAGCTCACGCTGCAAGTTGTGCGGATGATACACTATACAACAGGCCGATGTCAATCTGCCTTGCGCACAATGCGTTGCAGCAGCTGGACAATGCTTGCCCTGTGAGCACCCGGCAGACAGGGGCCAAAGCGCGCAATGAACGGCTTACGGCTCCCTGAGCACAGCAAAAAAGCCCTCTATTGTAGCAATCGTGCAATCAGTGCCGGAATCGTTCATGTCGGCTCAGTGAGCGGGTTTGTGAAGAAGGGCAGTGGGAGTCAAATCGGGCAACGACTGCCGATAACCATTTCCATGCCCGCGAACGGACTGTGTTCCGTGAACCCTAACAGGCAGACCCTGGCGACACTCGCGCCGCTGTAGGGGCGGGGTCTCCCCGCCCCAGCCCGCACGAGCCGCCCTCTACCGCCGCGCCGCAGGGCGCCGTAGGCCCGCCCTCAAAGCCGGCAGAGCGCAATGGGGCAGGCATCCCAGCCTGCCCGGCCCCCCACCGGGACAACGCCGTAGGGGCGGGGTCTCCCCGCCCCGGCCCGCACGAGCCGCCCCCTTCCGCCTCGCCGCTCACCCCGCCAACCACCCCACCCCGGGGGCAGACAGCCTATCCTGAGCCCTTGCCCGGAGCGCAGCGAAGGGAGCGCGCAGGAATGCGGGGTCACCCTGTCGCCGCCGAGCCGGCCAATCCGCTCGCAGCGCCAACCAACCCATCCCCCCCGTGGGGGGACGGTGGGGGGTCACCCTGGGGGCGACGCTGGGGGTCCTCCCGCCCGCAAAATACCAAACGAACCCATTCCTCCCCCCCATCGCCGCCAACGCAGCCGGCCCAAAAGGAACACGCAACACGCAACAGGCCGCACACTCCCCCTTACGCAGTACGCATTACGCAGTACGCCTCACGCCCCACCCCCGGAGGCCCGCCATGCCCATCACTGACGAGCTCGCCATCCTCCACCTCACCCGCGACACTGTCGAACGCTGGCAGCGCCGCTGGTTAGCCTGTGTTCAGCCCGCCGCGCCCGACCCGCGCAGCCTCGCCTCGCTCGCCCAGGGCATCCGGCACCTCGTCACCGCCCAGGCGCGCCACCACGCCAGCGGCGCCGCCGATGAGATCGATGCCTTCCTCAGCGTCGTCACCCGCAAGGCCCTCTACGAAGCGTCGCAGGAGGATTCCAGCGCATGACCACACTCGCCCCATCCCCCACCACCGCCCTGCACCCCCGCCTGCTCGGCGCCGAGGCCGGCGTCCTCTCCCTGCTGCGCCGCCCCGCCGCCTTCTCGCGCCACGTCCTCGGCGCCCCGTTGCGCGCCTACCAGGCCCAGGTCGCCGGCGCCATCCTGCGCTCCGTCGTCGGCCACTGCGGCCTCACCTTCGCCGTGCTCATGAGCCGCCAGGCCGGCAAGAACGAAACCTCCGCCCACCTCGAGGCCCTGCTGCTCACGCTCTTCTACAGCTCCGGCGGCTGGCTCGTCAAGGCCTCGCCCACCTTCCAGCCGCAGACCGTCAACTCCATCCTGCGCCTCGAAGTCAGGCTCGAGAACCCCTGGGCCCGCGACCGCTGGCAACGCGAGCGCGGCTACATCGTCCGCCTCGGCCAGGCCCGCGCCGCCTTCTTCTCCGCCCAGCCGGGCGTTTCGGTCGTCGGCGCCACCGCCTCCATCCTCCTCGAAGCCGACGAAGCGCAGGACATCTCTGAGGAGAAATGGAACAAGGATTTCAGGCCGATGGGCGCCGCCACCAACGTCACCACCGTCCTCTGGGGCACGGCCTGGACCCCCGACACCCTGCTCGCCCGCACGGTGCGCGCCCTGCGCCGGCAGGAGGCCCAGGACGGCCGCCGCGTCTTCGTCGTGCCCTGGCAGGATGTCGCCGCCGAGGTGCCCGCCTACCGCGCCTACGTCGAGTCCGAGATCGCCCGCCTCGGCCCCACCCACCCCACCATCCGCACCCAATACGCCCTCGAGGACGTCGACTCCCTCGCGCCCATGTTCCCGCCCTCGCGCCAGGCCCTCATGCGCGGCGATCACCTCGCCCACCCCGCGCCCGAGCCCGGCAGCGTCTACGCCCTCACCCTCGACGTGGCAGGCGTGGCCGGCGAAGGCGAGAGCCGCCCCGCCGACCCCGACGCCCGCGACTGCACCGCCTGCACCCTCTTCGAGGTCCGCGTGGCCGGCGCAGGCGAGCCCCTCGCCGGGCGCCCGCGCTACAGCGTCGTCGGGCGCTGGTGGTGGCGCGGCGTCG
>ERZ795049.1347-NODE-1347-length-32600-cov-5.635582_pt1 | contig 32600 bp, 29 predicted proteins | sample MGYA00375133_ERZ795049 | MGnify/ENA primary metagenome ERZ795049 (study PRJEB30178, sample SAMN05720147) | activated sludge metagenome | isolation source: anaerobic digester from wastewater treatment plant | place: Japan | collected 2015-04-20 ... | reverse complement strand
CTTTAAACCATTGGGCAAAACCGTTTAGGCCTTTGTTGGTATAAAAGTTGGCCATATCAAGATAAAGATAAGCGGAATACAACTCTTTATTTACCTGTTCATTCAATAATTTAATTACTTTTTCGTTTAACACAATAATTACTCCTTTCAATACTTTTCATTTAAAAAGTATTCTACTATTATTATAGTCTATTTTTTTGCCTTAAGCAAGCATTATGGACTTTAATTTTGGAAAAATCTGTTACAGGCTTTTTGGGGTTTTTTGCCGTTCGGCATAATAACAAATGGCATCGTGCAAATACTTGGTCGCGCCTTCGCCGATTTGGTCGTAAAAAGCTTTAAACCTTTCGTCGGCTAAGTACATTTGGGCAAGTCCCACATGTTTTTCCAAACTGTAATAATCTTTCGGCCAGTAAAAGGCGAGCCATTTGGCATGCATTTGGGCAATTTCCAAACCCTCCGGCGAATAGGGATTGTTTGTTTTTAACGCTTCCTGCAATTTGGCAAAAAACGCCTTGTTCAATTCTTCGCCGTTTCGGTATTCTTCATATGAACGTTTTAACAGTTGAGCATTGGCTTCATCGACCGCTTGGTCGCCGTATTTGGCTCGGGCCTCCTTACCGAATTTTTTTTCGTTTTCGGAAATCTTTTCCTGGATAAAAGCTTGGAATTTTTCTTGGTCCGTCATCGTTATTTCTCCTTTCAGACTTTGTAAAGTTAAGCGGACGTTTTGGATCAGTTTTTCGGTTTGCAGACGTTTTTGGTTTAAGAGTTCCAAATGCGACCACAACGCTTCTTCCAAATCAAACTCCGGATCATAAATAATCGCCTTGATTTGGTTTAATTCAAACCCCAATTCCTTATATAATAGAATCGTATGGAGCAAATCGACTTCGGCACTTCCGTAAATCCGATAACCGGACGGATTGACAAAGGCGGGTTTTAACAAGTTGATTTGATCGTAATACCTCAGCGTTCTGGTGCTGACGCCGGCCAAACGCGCTAACTCGTTAATGGTGTATTCGGGCATATCCATAACCTCCGTTTCCATTATATACTATGACGTAACGTCAATGTCAAGTGTTTTTTGACATTTTTTATTAATTCTTATCTAACCCTTAATTAATATGATGAAATTAAGTCGAAAGGGGCGACATCATGTATTATTTGCAATCGCGTTGGAAGCAAAACGGTTCCACCCTAATTTATTACGGGATGCGAAAAAAACCATATCTTTTGCAAAACCAAAGCAAATTAACCAAAAGGCAGACCGAATTAATTTCGCAACTTCCCCTTGAAGCAGATAATCCCGCTTTGGTTCATTTGCAAACCTTAATCAAACAAGGAATTATAGTGGAAGAGAAGGATTTGCGCTCTTTCCCCAGCTCGATTGATGAAGCAATCTTCTGCAAAAAATGCGCCGCCAATGATTTTATGATTCCGGGTATCGAGTTTGACGAAAACGGGTTATGCCCGATGTGCGCATCAAGCAAACGGACCGAACATTTAAAAAGCGTGCTTCCGCTCGTCGAAGTTATTCCCGTCAATCTCAAAGGCCGGTTTGACGTGGCAGTTTTTTATACTGGCGGAAAAGACTCGACGTTTTTATTGTATTATTTGGCCAAAGTAAAAAATTTGCGCGTATTGGCTTTGACCTAGGAAATCCCCTATATGTCGGAAAGCGCACGATTAAGCATTCAAAATGCGAAAAAAATGCTTCCGACGGTCGAATTCGTGGCGCGGCAGGTTGCGCATCATGATTTGAATGCGATTTACCAAAAACTTTATCAGATAAGCGAAAACACCTGTTGTTGTCCGTCGCTTGCCTATATTTTGTTTTATCCCGAACTCGTCAATTCCCGGGTCCCTTTTTTTGTAGCCGGAAACGAGCCTGGCAAATCAAAAAGCTTTTTTACAACAATATGGCCCCGCCGATTGCCTATCGATACCACCAAAGCAAAGTTTTAAAAGCCTTACTCTATATTGGACGAATTTTGACTTTGCGAAAACCGTTTAAACCGGGACAATTCGAAACATTGACCACAATGAAACAATTGAACAAGCCGAAAACCGTCTTGCGCAAGTTTGTCAGGTATCGCAACGAATTGTTGGAAAATGTTTGTTTGGCGATTCAGGAAGTTCCCGCTTTGTTAAAACCGCTCAAACGGGCCATCAGATATTCCAGCCGCACCGGACATATTCTTGCTTTTGTCCATATTGATTTTAACGATATCAATAACGGCAATTACTGAAATCAAAAATTAAGCTTTCCGGAAAAGCTTTTTGGTAATAATCGCTGACCCTTTTGGTTTCGCCGCTTCCCGTAAAAAAAATTGACGATTTTCATTTTCCCACTTCTTTCTTCAAGCAATAGTATACCAAATCCCTTAAAAAATAGCGAGGAAATCGTATAAAGGCTTTGACGGACCCTTTTCGATTTACTCGCTTTTACTTCAAACGGAATTTTCGGCGCACCAAATAAACCAGTAGGCTTGCAGGAAAAATTTTTGCTGCGCAATAAAACAAGCGGTTTTTAAAACCGATCGGCAAAAGCAGGGGCGGTTTCGTGCGGTTTAACAGTTTGACGATTTTTTTCGCCACCCTTTGGGGAGACATTCCTTTTTGTTCCATATCACCCAAAACATATCCCGCTTCGTTAAAGTCGGGGTATTTGAAAGTGTCAATCCAATACTCTTTTCTTTTAAAAGTAAAATGGGTTTTTACGCCCCCTGGCAAAACCCCGGTAATCAAAATTTTGAAGCGTTTCAGTTCGATGGCTTGGGTGAGCAATAATAAATTTAGAGCTGCTTTGGCAGCCGAATAGTAAGCATCATATGGTATCGGAAGAACCGAAGCAAGCGAACCGATGGCGATGATTCTTCCTCCGCCTTGGATTTTGCAAAGCGGTATCAGATATTTCATAAACGTCAGCAAACCGAACAGATTAACCTGAAAAAGGTAATAGACATCCGATAAATCCACATCTTCAAGAGGAGCAGACATGCTGAAACCGGCGGAATAAATAAGGGCATCGATTCGGTGTTCGGCTTCCCAGACAATCCGCAAAGCCCTCCGGATAGCTTCTTCGTTTGCCACATCTACCGTAATATTGATGATTCTTTCGTGATGCGCAGGACTCCGCGACCCGTTGTAAACCGTATAACCGTCTTTTAACAGTTTCAGGGCAACTGCTTCGCCGATGCCGCTCGAAGCTCCGATTATTAAAGCCACTTTGCTCATTTTTTACCACCGCTGTTTTTATTGTGCCCAAAACCTTGCGAAAAAAAACAGGAAAAGTAAAAACAAGCCGATTGACTGTTCAGTCCAATCGACCTGTTTTAAACGGTTTGTTATTCGGTTCTTAAAGCGATTACCGGATCTTTCTTTGCGGCAATCCGCGACGGAATCAAACCGGCAATCAATGTTAAGGCCATGCTGATTAAGACAAGGAAAATCGCATGATAGGTTTTTAAAGCCGCAATGTTGCTAATGTTAACCAAATTATCGATTATAATGTTAATCGGAATGCTTAACAAAAGCGTAACACCGATACCGATGATACCGGCTACAAAACCAATAATCAACGTTTCTGCATTAAACACCCGCGAAATATCTTTCTTTCGGGCCCCGATACTGCGCAGAATACCGATTTCTTTCGTCCGTTCCAAAACCGAAATATAAGTGATAATACCGATCATAATGGAAGATACGACCAGGGAAATCGAGGTAAAGGCAATCAAGACATAACTGATTGCATTGATGGTTGTGTTGATTGACTTAACCAGCAAATCCATGACATCGGTATAATAGATGCGGTTGACTTCATCTTCCTGGGTTTGATTGTAATTATCCAAGTATTTTTTGATTTCCGTTTTGGCTTTAAAGTCGACCGGATAAATATTGATGGCCTTAGGCGTGGTAATACCCCCGAGTCGGCTCATGGTATTATAATATTGTTCTTCGACATTTTGGTCGGCGGGATATGCTTGGCCGGTTAAAGGATCTTTGGAAGGATTGGCTTTTTGCCACAAAACAATTTCCGATTTGCCTGCTTCTTCCAAAATATAATCGGTTAATTCCTTGGTGTAACCGATGGCACCGGTAATCGAACCGGTATTTGTCAGTTCGTTTACCCGGACGATTCCGACTACTTTTAAGGTCAATCCTTTGTTGTAAACATCGGCCGTAATCGTATCGTTCCTATCGACTTGGGAGACAAACCGATCGTTTACAGAATCGTAACTGTACAGATCATCGTTAAGAATCAGTTTATATTCCAAACTCAGCAAATCATCGAAAGTCAAGGTATCAACCGAAGACATAGGAGTCAAAACGCCAAGACTCAACAAAGTAATGTCGGTTATCTGATTGTATTTATCGACTTGGATGATTATTTCGTCTTTGTTCTGAGGAAGCCTTCCCGCAATCACATCGTATTGGGATTCGATAAAACTCTGGTTATCGATAATTTCCTGCCAAATATCGGCCCCGCTAAAGTTCATGACCGAGGACATATCGTTTTGGGCGCTAATTTGGCGGTAATAGGTTAAGTTATTGATGGACATCTGTTTAAAAATATTCAGACGAACACCCCTGGAATAAGTTATACCGTTGATTAATGCCGGATCGATTTTTTCGATGACATTCTCGATATAATCTTCGGTGATATTGTTGCGAATGATGATACCGTTCAATTTTTCCATCAGTTTGTTGATGAAAATGGTATCCCCTTCGGGATATTCTTGCAAACTGGTATCCATATTGAGTTCCGCCGCACTCGCAAAATCCACCGATTCCCGGCTGATAATCAAAGGATAAGACGATAAGGTATCGGCCTGCATTTTGTCGACATAACTTTGGAAACCGTTGGAAAGAGCCAAAACCAAAGCAATGCCGATAATACCGATGCTTCCCGCAAAAGCAGTCAAAATGGTCCGTGCTTTTTTGGTCAAAAGGTTTTGAAAGCTTAAAGCAAGTGCCGTCAAAAAGGACATCGAAGTGTGTTTTAACCGCTCACCTTTGGTTTGGTCCTTCTTCGCAACTTCTGCCTGATAAGGATTGGAATCGGAAATCACGACACCGTCGAGCAAACGGATAATTCGGGTGGCATATTGGTTGGCCAAATCGGGATTATGCGTAACCATGATTACCAAACGGTCTTTGGCCACCTCTTTTAAGATTTCCATGATTTGGATGCTGGTTTCGGAATCAAGCGCTCCCGTCGGTTCATCCGCAAGCAAAATATCCGGATCGTTGACCAAAGCCCGGGCAATCGCAACTCTTTGCATCTGACCGCCGGAAAGTTGATTAGGCAACTTATAGATTTGGTCATGAAGTCCGACTTTATTCAACGTGTCGATTGCTCGTTTCTTTCGTTCTTCAATCGAAATACCCGATAAAGTCAAAGCCAATTCAACATTGCCGAGGACTTTCAGATGGGGAATCAGATTATAGTTTTGGAAAACAAAACCGATGGAATGGTTACGATAGGCATCCCAATCAGCGTCCTTATACTCTTTGGTTGACTTGTTATTGATAACAATATCTCCGTCGGTATAACGGTCAAGTCCCCCGATGAGGTTTAACAGAGTCGTTTTTCCACAACCGCTGGGACCGAGGATGGCCACAAATTCGCTTTTGCGAAATTCCAGGTTGACTTTCTTTAAAGCCTGAACAGTTGTTGAACCCATGTAATAATTTTTTTCGATATTGATTAATTTTAGCATATCATTCCTCTTTTCTATAGTATTCGGTATTGCATTTGTTTATTGTTTTGGCAATTGTATAACATATATATAATACTCCATTTTGGGCTTTCTGTCAAATGAAAAAATCGCAAGAAATTTTCAACAAATGACCCTATTATTCTATTCCAAATAAAAACAAGTATAACCAAAAAAAGCAGTCATACTTGATTTTTCGTTTAATTCAACGAAGATACGGTTAAGTATTGGGTAATTCCCGTATTGTTTCGGGCCAAAGTAATTCCCCCGTCAACAACTCTTAAAGCCAGGGTGCTTGGAGCAGTTAGCGGCAATATGATATCGATTCCGACAAAACCGGTGCGATTTACGCTCAAAAGCGGATTAGGTACCCCTTGATAAGGCACGCCGTTAACATAAAGCAGCAAAACCGGTCTTCCGCTGTCGATACAGGCGATATAAAGGCCAAGCGATAACCGAAAAACATTGCCTTCTTCCAGGAAAACATCGGTATTGTTCCCTCTGAGCGAAATTCCCTGTTCGGTTAATGTTTGGTCGAATTGCAAAAAATCGTTTGGACGATATCTTTGGGAATTTCCTCGGATATAGGTTGCATAATAGATTTCTCTGGCCGGTCCCGGGGGTCCTGTTTCGCCTTGGGGCCCCGGAGGACCAGGGGGACCCGTTTCGCCTTGTGGGCCGGGCGGACCTTCCACCACCACCGTCTCCGGTGCTCCCGTGCAAAGACAAAGGTTTTCAATATTGGCTAACGAATTTGGGCCGTTTGAAGATTGGTTGGCATTGTTCCGGCTCCGGGTGGAACTGTTTCTTCTGATATTTTTCACCTCCCGTTGCTTCCTTCACTGTTAATATATTCCCAGAAATAAAAAAATTGTGGGTATTTAAAAACCACAATTTTTATTTAATAGCCTCTTTTCCTTCGGTTAGGGGCAAAACCATGATTTCTTCCTCATCATCGATTTCGCCGGTTTCCTTAAAACCTAAGGATCGGTACAAATTTCGAGCCGCTTGGTTTTCCGGAACAATGCTTAAATTAACTAAATCGAACTTGTTATCTTGTTTGATTTGTTCAATCAAAATTTGCAGGGCTTTCTTCCCGTATCCTTTGCCCTGGTATTGGGCGTCAATCATCATGCGCCAAATTCCGACTGTTCGCTCTTCTTCGTCCCAATCAAGCATCATAAAGCCGATTGGTTCTTCGTCCAAAAGGATGGCAAGCGGACGGGCATGTTCATAATATAACCAAGCCTGAGCCAGCGAAACGAGGTTCGAGGAAACATAAGCTTCTTGTTCCTTGGTTACTTTTAAGGATAGAATCTTTTTAAAGGTTTTTTCGGTGACTTTTTCCAGTTTTATCATGCAAGATTCTCCTACGGTTTTATTTTAAATTTGGTACTGTTCGCTTTGACGAGAGCATAAATACTGGTAACAATGATTCCTGCGACGAAAACCCCGATTATCCAATAAATACTGAAAAACAAACCGATTATTAAAATTAGAAACATAAAACTTATGATTAACATGATGCGGCCGATGAATTTCGTCAAGGCTTTTTCATCGTAGCGGGCTTTTTCTTCTTTGCTCATGGTGTTGTAACCGGCAATCAAAAACGATCCTTTCCCTTTCAGCATAAACAGCGCCGCAACAAAGAAAAGTACAATAATCGGTCCAAAAACGGTAATTAAAACAATTTGCATTGAGGTCATAAAAAGCCTCCTTTCAATCTGTAGTAATTTTTTTTAAGTTTGTTGGGGATAGATTCTTACATTCGAGAAAAATTCACAATTGGGAAACCGCCGGTTCAGGATATTTTTTTGATTTTAATCGTTCCGGTTGCTTTGTTTCCTTTGACGTTAAAGGTGTAAACATCGGCTTCGGTTACCGCAACCATGAATCGGATATTTTCCAATTTGTTGCCGGAATAAGGGTTGCTGCCCTTTTTTCCGACCATGTCAAGGGACACTGTTCCTTTTTTGGTTTCGATTTCGATTTGGATGCTTTCGCCTTTTCCGAGCGTGATTCGGCATTCTTTTCGGTCGTTGTAATCATTTAATTTGATTAAAAACTCGTCTTGGGCTTCACTCTCCGTGATGATGATGGTTCCGAAAGAAAACCCGCATCCCCAAACAAAAAAGTAGAATATACTGATGATTAAAGCATAAATGGCTTTTTTCATATTAAAACGTTGTTCCGCTTTTTTCATTTCGATAGAAAACATTCCAACACCTCCTTTACAAATAAGTCGGGTTCGTTGATCCAAGGGCTATGGGCGGAATGTTCAAACCAGATCAAAGATTTTTCCGGCGCTTCCAATAATTGATAATACTCCTCTGCCAAAGCGGTCGGTGCGTTTAAATCATGGCGTCCTAGGAAAAAGTGGACCGGTACCTGCAATTTCGGATAATCCTTCCGTAAATCAATTTCATACAATTGAGGATAAACATTATTGTAAGTATTGATGATGCCCCGGAAAAAATTGATTTTGTCCCATAACGTGTATTCGCTCGACATTAAATCCCGAATCGTATTATACCCCGGGTTATGCACTTCTGGATTTTTCGCCATTTGGGCCGTGAGATAGTTTAAATAAACCGCGCTTTTCCATGTGACGCTTTTGCCGTAATACGGGGGTTCGCCGTTTTTTTGAAGCCGATCCACTGTTTTTTGGTCCCCGTTTTGTTTGGCCAGTTCCATAGCTTTATAATAATCGATTCTTTCGGTTTCCCAAAACGCAACCATCTGACCGGTACCGATAAAGCCATGATACGATTCCGGATGCCGTTCAAGCAAAAAGATTCCCAGGGCGCTTCCCCACGATTCGCCGATTAAATAGATTTTCTCTTTTTCGAAACGCATTTTTAAGTATTCCGTCAACGCATAGCCGTCTTCAAGATAAGTATCAAGGGTAATTTCGGTGTTTTTCAAAGCTTGATAAGACTTGCCTGAACCAGGCTGGTCCCAATTAACTACCACGAAATTTTTTTCCAACTCTGGCAATTCGTGACGGACCGCCGCCATTTGGGTTCCTCCGGGACCTCCCGCCAAAAACAGCAGCACCGGATTATTTTGGTCATGGCCGCGGATGCTAATCCATTGCTTGCGTCCGTTTAAACGGAGCATTTTAAGTTCGGCAATAGCGCCATCGATAACATTTCCCGCTTCATCCCTGATGGATGGAGTGTAATCAAATAGTTTGCTCCCCAAAATTACTCCGATATCCAAAACCAAAACAACCAGGCTCAGAATCATACTGCTTTTCAGGCTTTTAAAAACCATGGGAACATTTTTTCGGGAAATCACCAGGCTTAAACATCTTCCTCCCTGAAAAAGGATTACCGGAACTAAAAGTACAAGGAATAACGTTAATACAAGAAAGACAATCACTAATAACATCATTAACCTCCCAATTTTTTAATAATCAAGGGGTTAATAAAGCTTCGTTTATTTTTGATACACGCATTCGATGACAGTTCCCAAAACCGGTAAATCGGAAATGGAACTTTGGGTTAAACGCATTTTTTTCTGATAAAAGATCAGTTTAGCCTTTTTTACTTTTTCGATCTCTTTCATCGACTCGCGAAAAACAATGATACCGCCTTTATTCAAACTGTCGCACAGAAAAGCGGAAATTGTTTCGACTTCTTCTTGGGACAACCCAGAAATAGCCATATGACAATAAATGAGGTCAAATGGTTTTCGGGCTTCGATTTCCGAAAGAGTTTCAGTAAAGACGACATTCGGATATTTATGAAGCGTCCGTCGGCAGGCTTTTAACCAGCGATGATCTTTTTCAAAACAGGTCAGATTAACCCTGAAATCGGTTTTTAATACGGTCAGGGACATCTCGCCGGTTTTGCATCCGAAATCCAAAATGTTTGCTTCTTTTCCCAAAGGCATTTTTTCCGCAAATTTCTGATAAAGTTCTTTCCTATACAAGCAATAAGAAAGTCTTTCTTTCCAAATCCGAAATAAGGTGGGCTTTTTCATCTTTTCCTCCGCAATGTATCAAATAATAACAGCCTTATTTTCAACCCACTACTATCATAGTACATGAATCTTTCCTAAGGCTGAACAAAATCTTAAATTTTCCTTAAATTTGGGGTACGGTGATTAAAAAGGACGTTCCCCTTTCGGTCGGTTCCAAAACCAAGTCGCCCCCGTGGGCTTGGACAATTTTTTTGGCAATCGATAAACCGAGGCCGCTTCCGAAACGGTTGCTATCTTCCGCGGTATTGCGGTGCACAAACGGTGTAAAGAGCTCCTTGGTCAAATTAAGAGGGATACCGACACCGTTGTCGGCAACCCTGATTTCTGCATTCTCCTCATTGATCGATAAATTTATTGATATTAATGTTCCTTTCGGATTGTACCGAATCGCATTATCGATCAAATTATGGATTACCCGTTTAAATTGACCCGGATTGAGCAAGACAAAAATGTCCGAATCCGGAATATCGAATTCGTAAGCAAATTCCGCGCTTTCGAGTTGTGGGATAATTTCTCCGATAATGAGGCGCATCGTTTCGCACAGCTCGGTTTTTACTTTTTTAAGGGTAAAGTCGGGACTGTCGATTTGCGACAGTTCAAACAACTCATTCAGCATAAAACTCGCCCGTCGGCTGTTTTGATAAATGGCTTGAAGTTCCGGAATATCATACTTATCTTTCAATACTTCCGCATACCCCCCGATACTGGTCAGAGGGTTTTTTAAGTCATGGGAAATGTCCAGGATCAGACGCCGTCGGTTTTCTTCGGCTAGTTTGCGTAAAGTGATTTCCTCTTCAATCCGAGCGGCCATTTCATTGAAAGTATCCTGCAAGTCTTTAAACTCGTTTTTCAAATGCAAATCGACTCGCGCCGAATAATCTCCTTCTCTCAAAGAAAGCGTCCCTTGGGTTAATTTCTTTAGCGGAACGGTTATTTGGGACGAAGTCAAGCGGGCATAAATATAGCTGATAACGGAAAGCAAAACGAGGTAAAACAACCCCACACCAATCAAAACGCTCAAGGAACGGTAAAAATCGCTTCGGCTTGCTTCCTTATTGTAAACCAAAGCAAAATCAAAGCGAATGGATGTCGGAAAGGTCACAATTAGCCAAAACTCGCCGGTCGGTTCATATTCGATGTCATAATGATACGGTTTGTTTTTACTTTCGGTTAACAGCTCGGTAAATTCTTCCACCGTCAGCTGGTTTTTATGAATCGTATCGATACCGACCGAATAGATAACCGTATAATTTTTATCAATTATCTGTACTCCCCCGCCGTTTGCCACAATTTCCGAAGCATCGATTTTCCGATAATCGGCCTGGATCACGGAACGGGCAGAATAACGGTTTTTGGCCAACTCCCCCGCAATCCACCGGCTCGCGACAGACAACAAGACAAAAGCCAAAAGTGTGGAAAAAACCGTCAAAGCAAAAGTAATCCAGAAATAACCCAAAAAGGTGTTCGATAATCTTTTTCGCATCTTTATTTGCCCGTATAATGCAATTTGTAACCGATTCCCCGGATGGTTTTTAAGTATTGCGGGTTTTGGGGATCATCCTCGATTCGGCTGCGCAACCGGCTGATATGAACCATGATTGTATTGTCGTCAAACAGATAATCGTCTTCCCATACGGCATAATACAACTGTTTTTTGGTGAACACGCGTTCCGGTCTTTCCATAAAATACAACAGCATTTTATACTCTTTGGCTCCGAGCTCCAACGGTTTTCCGTCCTTATAGACCGTACACGTGGCCTTATCAATCGCCAGATTTCCGTATTTGATTAAGTCGGGGTTCCCGGACGGTTGTTCTTTGTACCGGTTTACTCTTCTGAGGATGGCTTTAACCCGTGCCAATAATTCGGCAACCGAAAACGGTTTGGCCAAATAATCGTCCGCACCAAGGCTCAGCCCCAATACTTTATCCATTTCATCGCTTCTCGATGTCAAAAAAATGACGGGGACTGGGGAAAATTCGCGAAGCGTTCGCACCAAGTTAAAACCGTCCATTACCGGCATCATCACATCGACAATCGCCAGCTGAATGTCGGCTTGTTTTAACATCTCAAGGGCTTCTTTTCCGTTGGTTGCCCCAACAACATTATAACCGTTTTCTTCAAGGGTCATTTGCAACAGATTTCGGATATCTTTTTCGTCATCGACAACTAAGATGTACATAATAACCTTCCCAAAATATCTTTTCTTTTTTTGTTGAGAAACATTTTCGGGAAAAGCGACAGAAAAACCGTTGTCATAATCCCGTAATGCAATGTCTTTTGAATTTTTCCAAAGCCATTACTATAGAATTTTACTAAACTATGATAAGCATTACAAGAATTTTTATAATATTTTGCAAAGTTTGTCGCAAATTGGAAAGGCCGTAACCTTGAAAGCCTCTTCCAAGATTACGGCCGCTAATCACCTAATCGGTCCTACAACGTCTGGCAAGGGCGAGAATTGCGCCAATCCAACCTACCAAAAACATGATACTGAAAATTACGGCGAGTACAATTCCAATGGTTGTACCTAAGCCGAAGATCAGCACAATCGAAAGCCCTATCGAAGCTGCAAGAATCAAGATAGCCGATAACAATAATAATCTGATAACAACACCCCCTTTCCGTCACTATTACTATATTCTTGAATTGTCAAGTAGCCGATTAGATTTGCACAAGTTTACCAAACTTTTTTAAATCAAAAAAAGCGGTTAAAACCCCTGGTTCTAAAAGAACCCATGTATGATAACCGCTTATATTTTTTTAGAAAATTATTTTTACTACTTGATTCTCCAATCAATATGTCTTAGGGTTTTGGCAATGCAAGAACTGAAATCCACCGTTTCTACCCCAAAGATGGTGGTTTGCAATCGATTGTTGAAGGTTTGATACCAATACGGCGGAATCCGTTCAAAACCCAGGGCCATACCCAAAATAGAACCAACGGTTGCCCCGTTGCAATCGGTGTCAAAAGCCGATTCCACGGCCAAACAAATCGATTTTCCGAAATCGCCCTTTCCGTATAATAAAGCAGCTACGACAATCATCGCATTCGGAAGCACATGGCACCAATCATATTCGGTCTTTTCGTCAAACCGTTTATGGATAGACTTTAAGGTATCAGCAAAGGTTTTTCCTTCTTTATAGCCTTGAAAAACGCTCATAACCGCTTCATAGTACCGGGAGGTGGCAGGAATCTCGGCCAAAGCCCCCAAAATGATATCTTCAATCCTATCGGTTGTTCCGGCAATTGCCAAAGTGGCAGCCACAAACATTTCTCCGTAAATCCCGTTCTTCACATGCGACAAACAGGCATCGCGATAAGCCATTTCGGCAGCTTTTTCCGGGTCGCTCGGATTAATGTAACCGAAATAATCACCGCGGATTTGGGCGCCGATCCATTCCCGGTAAGGGTTTTTGTAGATAGCCGACTTCGGCGGATAGTACCCTTTGATAAAGTTGCAATAGGCAACTTTTTCCGCCGTGCAGTAGCAATCCTTGGTTTGGTATTTTAACCACGCTTTTGCCATATCGAAAGAAGAAAAATCCAAACCGCAGGTTTCAACGACCTGCTGGGCCATCACCAAATAATTCATGTCATCATCGGAAGGCATGAAATCCAGTCTATCCACATATTCCCGGGTGGAAAAATCAAAGCGGTACTTTCGGATTATTTCTTCCGTCAGATCGCTTGCGTAAATATAACGATGCAGCGGGTAATTGCCTGTTTCCTTCAGAAAGGGAATGAGTTCATCGCTTTTGATGCACTCGACGGCTTTCCCCAGCATGCAACCGGCGGCACGGCCAAACCAAGCACCCCGGACTTTGTCGGCTAATGTTTCATAGTTAACCGCTTGCTTTCTTGTCTCCTTGGTTCTTCGCAACTCTTTGATTGTTTTTAAATCAGACGGTTCCCGATAGGGATAATCGGGGCTGATTTCGGCATTAAGGACTTTTTGGAATAAATTGTCCGCCAATCTTTCTTTGAATTCTCCCGTCGGCAGGTTGGAAACCGCTTCGAACAGGGATTGATACGGTTCGACCGTCAATCCTTCGGCCAGAGATTGACGGAATTCGGCCTGTAAATCGCTCGAATAAAGTTCCCAGTAGGAAAAAGCACCAAAGTCTTTTTGAATACTTTTTTGAGCAGCTTCGGTGGCAAATGATTCCAAAGGAACCTTAAAAAGATTTGCATATTTCCATAGTATTTCGATGTCGGGAACCAACAACCCTTTTTCCCATAATTTGATGGTTTCTTAGTCCGTATTTAACAGCTGGGCAAGCACGGATTGCGACATTTGGTGTTTTTTTCTGATTTCGGTTAGTTTGTTTTCGGTCTTCATTATCCTTTTTCCTTTGCAATTTCCGGGAGTCTTACAACTCCTCGGATATGTTCCTCAATGGGACGTTCGACAATCGCGGAAACATTGTTGAAGTTGCCCTCGGCGGTTTTGATTGTGTTTCGTTTTACTTCCACGACAATTCCGATATGGTCGTGTTCCTGGTTTAAAAAAACATGGTCAAAAAGGACGATATCGCCTGGTTCAAGCGTAAAGCTTGGGCTTTTGGAACTAAGCCAATATTGATTTTCCGACAGTTTGGCCCACTCTTCCCAAGCTTTTACCCCCGCAAAATTACACGATACCGCTTCGCTCGGATATTTTACCGGTAAATCGTAACCCGCTTTGATTACGCAATAATATACAAAAGCGGCACACCAACAATTTTTCCATTGTTCCAGTTGCCAAGTCGGTGAGGTGGGAAATAGTTTCGCAATCGGTTGCAAATTGGATTTTGCGCCCATTATATCGCCGTGGAAAAACTTACGGGCTTCCTTTTTGGCTGTTTTCATTAACTTTGTATTCATCTTTTCTCACTCCAAAGCTAAATTGATGCGAATAGTTTATCATTTATACCCCACTTTAACAATCAAAAAAATAATTGAATTTTAAAAGCGAGCAAATAAGGTTTTTTGCTTGCTTTTTTATTATTCGGATTCTTTTAGCAGGTTGAAAAATTCAAATAATTAAAAAGATTTGAAAAAATCATTTGTTCAAAACGACACACATTGTACGTGAATCCTCGTTAAACTTTTTTCCGCAAACATCTTCGAAAATCCGACATTCCGAATAACTAACGGTTTTCAATTCTTCCATCAGCGATTTTTCGGTATAGGCTTTATCCCAAATCCGGTATACCCTAAACGATAAGTCTTCCTCAAGCACCACATATTGCTTAAGGAAAACATCCGGTTCATAGATATAAAAAGATTCAAGCACCAAGTAGGTTTTATCCCGCCAAAAGCCGCTTCCTTCGTTTAAATACCAGTTTTTTTTGTTCTTCGGGCCGATTTTGGTAAAATTTAAGGGTATTGACGTCAAAAACGAAATAGCCCCCTTTTTTTAGCGCTTTAAAGACAATTCTCAATAGTTTTTGTCTTTCATCCTCTCTAAGAACGGAAAAATCGCAGTAAATGAGCAAAATCAGGTCAAATTCGGCCGGAAAATCGCAATTCAGGTAATTCATGCAAAAATATATGTTATTTGGGTTTTGGGCTTTCGCATAAGCGATTGAGCGTTCGGAAATATCGATTCCGGTTACCGAATAACCTTTTTGGTTCAATAAATCCGCATAAATGCCCGGACCGCACCCCAAGTCCAAAACTTTGGGATATTTTTGACTGGGAAACATTTTGCACAGCCATTCCACGGATTGTTTGACAAACGAATGTTTCCGCGTCGCCGCATCCCGATCCGGGTTTAAATGGGCTTCCAACATCCCTTTGGAAATATGTTCGTCATCCCAAAAAGGATGCGTGCTTGGTTCATAGGGCTTCGGTTTTGACAAATAAGCAAACAAACGGTCCATTTTTCCTCCTATAAAGTATTTTCTTACAAAAAATGATTTTCTATTTGCCATCATTTTAGCACAATCGACTGAAAAAGGAAACAAGAAGCGAAAAAAAGCGCAGAAAAACTGCGCTTAATGAAGAGGAATAAAATCCTAATGGAAAACAGATTAAAAACTATCAAGACTGGAAAGAGTAACCGGCAACGAAAAAGGACAATAAGCCTTAAGTAAAGGATATTTATCGCCCCAAAAAAGCGGGTTATCGAACAGAATCTGATGGACTTCCCTTTCGGTCAATACCAAATCAAAGTTTGGTTGATCGGGGATTTCCTCCACCGAAATATCAAGGCCAACAGTTACTTTTAAATTAACCGCTTCCTGAATTCGAATAGTAATCGTACCTTTCGGCAGATTGTTTTTTTGTTTGAGTAAACTTCGGATTACTTTTGCATAATTGATTATTCTGACATTAACCAAATGGGAAATTCGGTAACTGTCGCTTATTGCATAAAGCCAAGGAAGATCCGAATTGTCGGTTGATACTTCGTAGCAAAGTTCCGGCTTTTCGATTACTTTCCAGAAATTCCGCAAAACATCGTTTAAACCGAGGTTGGTTTTGCTGATTTCTTTTACCGAGTCGGTTACATTATCGTAAACCAGGTACCCGTTTAAGCTTGGTCCGTCATAAATTAAATAAATTAAATATCCTTTGGTTTGCAAAACATCCCTAAAATTATCTTGATTTCGTCGAACTTTTTCGCCTGATTGATACAAACGGTAAAGCGCTCGGTTTACCGACTCGTCAGCGGTTAGGTAAGGTTCAACCCGAAGCGCTTTTATGTTTTCCTGCGCCAAAGCTTTTGCTTTAATCCGAAAGGAGACTTTTTGTCCGGTTTTATAAAAACCGAAATGTTCGTAACGGGTTTTATCGCCCGATAGGTACAATAAATCATAGTCGGGAAAAACGTTTTGATCCAAATAAGCAAACATCTTTTGCATAATTCCCTGTTTGCGATAGTTTTCCTCGACGCAAACCGTACCGATACCGAGCATCTTTAAATCGTCCCAAGCAATCGGATAGGTTCCGATTAAGCCCACCATTTTTTGATCCAACTCATAACAATAATGGTGCTGACAGTACTTCTTTGGGTAACGGTAAACCTTGGGCTGAAGGAGCAAAAAGTCATTTTCCCCTTGAGCGAAAAAGTTGCGATTGGCAAAAGCGACGGCTTCGGAAAATTCCAAAAAGTTTAACCTGCGCATCATTTTTGGTATTCCTAAAGCTTATTCAGGTTTCGGGGTAAAAATGTCGAGTCTCGGGGCATTGGCGTGTTTTAAATTAAAGCCCAAAGCTTCCGCCATGGCAACGCCGAAACTTGTAACCGTGGTTTCTCCATCGTAATCGCCGCGTTTTTCCACCCGGTAACCCCAAATGATTCCGAAAATGCGTCGGGAACTTTCCTGATAAGAATCGTGCTGACCTTTCACCGCATACATTCCGCTCGGATTGGATTGACCGTGGAAATGATAGCGTTCGCTCGGAACAACCATTAAATCGACATTCGCTCCGCGCCAATAACCCTGTCTGATTAGCTCATTTCGGGTAAAGACATACCCGATGTAATTTTCTTTAAGCAATTCTTCCTTAATGGCTTGCAATTCTTTTTCGGTAAGGGACTTTTTAAAAGTAAGCTGCATCTGCAAACCCGCACTTACGCCCACCACGGTGGTTTTGGATGCAGGCGATTTGCCCGCTGCAACATATTCGAACTCGAAACTGCTGTCGATTGCTTTCAATTTGTCGCGCAAATCCGGCCATTTGGAACGGGAATACTTGCTGGTGAGACCGCCGAGCAATGTTTCGGCTCCGAAAGGAGTCATGCCGTGGTCGGTCGTGATAAAGAAAGTAGTTTTTTCGTAGATGCCTCTTTCCTTGTAGGCATCGATTAATTCCTGAATTTTGCCGTCAATCACATCCAGAGCATTGAGGACATTTTCGAGACGGCCGTTTTCGCTGGTTGCAACGTTGTAATTATAAGCGGCTTCATTATGGCCGGTGGCATCCAAATCGTCGCAATAAATCGTCAACAGACGCGGTACTTCGGAGACCGTCAAAGTGGTGTTGCCGCTCGTGAACGGCACACCTCTTACAACTTTGATTGCCTGGTCGAAACGCGCCACTGCATCCGCAACCACTCCGCTCGGTTCCGAAACATAAAGCTTGTTGATATCGGTCGTGGACAAAACGCTTTCGCTTGGAAAATGGCGTACCGAAACAACCGGGATTTTTTTCTCAACCACGACGTCGTAAATCGTTTGCGCGGCATTTTCCCGGGCCTGTTGGATTACCTTGTTCGTCGTTTTGTCGTAATACCGGTAAACATTGTGAGTTTGGTTCGAACTTGCGCCGGAAATTATCATCGCCTGCATCGGATTGGTAATCGATGGGAAAAGGTTGTTCAAATTGTTGAACAAAACCCCTTCGCTCTTTAAGCTTTGCAAAGTCTTCGCTTTGCCCTTTTGCACGGCCAAATCGTAATAATACCACGCAAAACCGTCCAAATTGATATAAACGACATAATTGTCTGTTTCGGTGAACAAGTGACTCGGATCCGGTTCCGGTTCCTCGATCGGGTCATCAATCGGGTCATCGCCGTTTCCGCCGTTATCGCCGCCGGGAGTATGCGGTTTATCGGAAACGCATCCGGTTAAGAGGATACCCATCAGTAAAGTGATAAGCAAGAAAAATTTTTTCATGGTTCCCTCCAAAAGGAGGGTTAAAGATTACCAAAAAACCGGCAATCTTTAACCCTTTATTTTTTACTCGTCTTGTTCAAAGTTGTAAACAATTACCCGACCGATGGTGTTATAACCTTGGGTTAAGTAATCTTTAGGATAAGCATTGGAAATCGGAACTTCAATATCGGCATTTCCGGAGATGGCCGGAACTTCTGGGGCAAGACCCATCAATTTGAGTTGGTTGAGTAGATCTGTGCCTTGATATAGTTCTTGGTAGGTAGCCAACATTCCTTCTAGCGGAATATAACGCATTATTGTCGAACCGGCTTCCGGAATAGTATATTCAAGGCTTCTCATTTCGCCCCATTTAACAGCGGCGCCATCCACAACATTAGGATAAATTAAAGCTGTGCTGAGTGGAATGACGACTTCTTCGTACATCTGCAAATAATATTCTTTGTCCGCATTGTACATATCGATTGCTTTAGCGCCGGTAGCATATCCTACGATTTGGTCGTTTTCATCGTAGTAAACCTTGCGGGCATACAATGCATTGATTGTTTCGCGGCCGCCGAAAATAGAAATCTTCGATTTGTCCAAAACGCCGTCAACATAAACATCTTCTTCGCGGTTCACGACATTGACATCGTATTTATAATAACTTACGCCTTCCATGTCGGTAACCGGAATTTTCTTGTCAAGATCGAATTTTTGAATTTGGAAACCGCGGCTGGCAGTGGAAGAGTTGACACCGGTAAAGAACGAACCGCTACCCTTAATCGGTGCAGCACCTAATCCGTCTGCGGTTCCGGAACTTGTTCCGTTAACCAAGCAAGCCTGTGTACGGATTGGGAAGACTAATACGTCGTCAGATAAACCATAAAGAGCACGGAATTTGGCAATGCTTAAGTTTTCCGGTTTGTCACCGAAAATATTGGATTGAACAGTTCCTGCTTCGACAATTGCATTTCCGGTTGTTCCGTCATGAAGTTCGGAATTAGCGACTTGCGACCATGGGAAGGAAGCAACCAACCAAATAACGGCAGAACTTAGCGGCGGAATAACATAATCTTGGTAAATGAAGAAACCTGCGCCCATGCCAAGAGGTTCTTCAAATAAGCCTAATGAAGTCAATTTTTCTTGTTTTTCCAAATTACCGAAGACAATCCGATGGTTCTTGAGGTTGTATGGAGCATTGGTGTTATTGAAGACTTCGATATAAGAATATAGACCCATATCAACTCCAACTTCAGTAATCATCAATTCCGGTGCTCCGGCGATTACTTGTGTCGGTTGATAGCTTGGGATTTGGGTCATATCCAATCCCTTAACGATTTCTTTCGGAATCGAAGAACCTAAGGAAGCGTTGGCGACAATTTCAATCGTGAAATCGGCTTCGCCAAATTCGGTTACAACTTTGAAGGTATAACTTCCGAGATCGAAACCTTCTTCGTCAAGGTAAGTTCCGAAAATGGTCAATACGCCGTCTGCGTATTCATAATCAAGATATTCTTCCAAAGCGGTACCGTTAAATTTAACGGTTACGGCATCGGCACCTTTAAGGTCAACAGCGGCGGTGACATTGGCATCAATGGCAGTCGGTACCCAGTGGTACAAAACTCTGGTGACAACCGGTGTCAAATCAAGAACTACTTCTTCCCACTTGGCATAAAGAGTCGTTTTTCCTTCCACGGTTGTGTCAAAGCTGAATTCTTCCGTTCCGGCCGGATCCTTAAACCAACCTTTAAAGTCATAGCCATCGCGAACAGGATCGGCAGGTTTTGTGACCTTGGTACCTTTTTCTACTAGAACGCTTTCGGCTTCCGGTGCGCCTTCATAGTTCAAATTGAAATAAACTTTAACTTTGGTTGTGGTAGGATTGCATCCTACGAGGACGAAAAAAGATACAAGTAATAATAAACCCAAAAATTTCTTCATAATTCTTTCCTTTCTACTATAATTTTTTATTAATCAAACTTAATCTATATCATACAGATCAAGTTTAACTACCACGGTTTTGGCCATCAAATCATGCAACGAACGGGAATCGTCGCGGAAAAAAGCGATGAAAAAGGAAATGATGAGAGGTATTATCAGTACCGTTTCGACTAAGCCCCGGCCGATAAATTCCCGAAAGACCAATCTAATGGGCGAGATTTCCTCCAAAGTTTCCAAATCCACAACTCCGATCCCCGCAACCAATTTCCCGATTGATTGTCCGTTGCCGATAATGGCAGGAATTAAAGTAAAATATAAGGTTTGAACGAATATAAAGGTTAAGAAGAGTTTCAGATACAGTTGACCAACCAAATCCGCAAACTGTTTCAATTTCTCGGCGTCCGTAAAATCCGCTTCGTTGAGACCCAAATTCTCGATAAACTCATCAACCTGTTTAAACTGGTGTTTGGTACATAAATACCAAATCACAACGATAAAAACCAAATCAATCAGAAAAGCGATCATTCGGCGGATAAAATTGGCGGATTCATACGTCAGTTTTTCGGCCAAATCATCTTTGGTGAAATCGATGATTTCTCCGTCGATATTGCGAATTTCATGTTCAACTTTGCTCATAATATTTACCTATCCAAAATAATCGGTTATTAAACCGTAGCCGCTTCCCGTTAAATCGAATGCGTAATAGAATTCCGAGGAAGCTTTAACGTATTCTTTGTTGTCGTTGACAAAAATATCGTAATCCTTAAAGTATGGCGAATAGATGTTGAAGTGAAGATAATTGTTGACAAAATCGAGTCCGATGGTTCTTAGGAAACTGGCTCCGAACAGGCTTTCTTCCTCTTGGAAGTCGGTTAGGATTTGGAGGACACGGCGATCATAAATACCGTCGCCGTCATCATCGATTTTGTCGATTTGGTAACTCGACCCGTTGATATGGCCGCTGATGACAAATTGGATATTCGGGTATTTTTTCACCAGTTCATTGAAAACCTGATTTCCGGTTAGGGAACGGTTGCTTTTGTTGCCCATGTATTCATGGGTGGCAAGAACGACCGTTTTGTCGGGGTATTGTTCAAGAATTCCTTTGGCCCAGTTGATATCCTTACTGGAAACATGAATATTCGGAATCGAGGAACCCCAGCCCAAATAGAGGAATAAGAATTCATGGCCGTTCACGGTAATTAAATCGTAATGGCTGCGGTTGTTTTCAAAGGAACCGCCGTAATACGGCAAATTCTTGAACAAATCTTCACCTGCGTATTTGCCGAAATATTCATAAGTCAAAGCGCTGTCCAAGCCATTGGAACCTTCGCTTTGATAAGAAGATACTCCTCCGACATCATGGTTGCCGCTGGAAACTCCCAACGGAACATTGGCACTTAGCAGCGGTTCCAAGACGAAATCCACAAAACTTGTCCATTCGTCTTCGTTTCCCCATACCTGCTGTTGGACCATGTCGCCGGTATAGGCAAGGTATGCCAAATTATTGTTTCGGTATTCATCGATAATGAATTGGACAACTTCGTTTAAGCACTGTTCGGCCCTTCTGTACATGTAAGAACCCGGCGCAGAAGCCGCGAGTGTCCGCACAATGTATTGGATATCGGTCCAGTGAAAGATTTGATGGGTCGCAAGAATTTTGGCATAATCCGTAAACGCCGAAGAAACCCGAAAATAGATCTTGTTTTCTTTTTCGTAATCGGCAATTCCTTGGTAATCGAAACCTAGTTGGATTGATTCCTCTTTTTCCGATAGTTTTGTGGATACGGTTTCCCAGATGCCTTTTGCAAAATTGAATATTTGCATGAAAGCCGTACGGCCCGCAGGAACCTGGCCCACCCAGGAAAAGTAAGTTTTCGGGCCTTTTTCTACCACAAAAGTAATTACCGGATACTCGCAGTAACCGACCTCCAGATAGCCCTCGCCCAAGGAACCGGTCAAATCTTTCAGATCGCTGGTTTTGGTTCCGAGTTGTTCGATTCCATTATATAGCCTATCGGTAACCCCGATTTGGTAAATATCGTAATTTACTTCAGAAAGATTAACCGGTTGTTCGGCAAGCTTGAAGGAAATCAAGCGGTTTAAAGAAAACCCGTGTTTGTTTTTGGCTTCGATTTCCAAGACGTGGTCGCCTTCTGCCCAGGCATTTTTGCTGAGCAAAAGAGTGCTCGGGATCGCAAGACCGTCCATTTTAACGGTTAGCGAAATGACGGAATCATCTTTTGTGACGTTAAGCAGCATCGTATCGGAAACGGCTTGACCTTCGGAAATATTGCATTCGACCTTAACCAAACTTTCGTTGGCATAGTCAAATGTTTTATTTTGATATTTCACGGTGAAATTTTCGCCCAAACTGTTTCCGTCCAGCAGCGTGCCGGAACAATCGAGCAAATCCGGCCTAACCGTAAAAGTTAGAACGCGGGACAGGCGGTAATTGAAACGGTAATCCGGATTTTGGTTGTTTTCCCCGAAATTGAGGCTTTCGTTAAAGTACTCGTCTTTGCCGAATTCGTCGGACCAAATTTCCTCGTTGCCGATTTTCAGGTAAATATTGCGCAGCGAAAAAGTATTGTAATTATCGCTTAGCCTTTGACCGCTTCGGAAATCAATCGAAAGCAAACCGTCCACAACGTTCAGACCCAGGATTTTGACTTTGTTTTGGACGTAACTTCCCAGTTCTTCTTTGGCACTTTGCAAAGGAAGAACCTTTTTCTGATTGAGAATTATCTGATTGTCGTAACTGTTGTCCAAGTAAAGACTTTCGTAACATAGTTCGATTTCGCCAAATACCGTTTGATAAAGGGAAACTTCCTGGCTGTCGATTTCAACTTTGTCTAGTTTTTTAGAGGTGGCCAGTCCCATTTGGCCGTTGGCATATAAAACGGTGAATTTCGTCGGCTTGACAAGAACTAAAGCCAAGACCACACCGATTATAACCAAGGAAAGGATACCGGCAATTATCAAACGTTTGCCTTTCATACCGATACTCGCTTGTTAAATCCCAGGTTTGATAAGATTGATGGCTTTGATACTGTTAGGAGCAGCCGAAGTAAGACGTCCTTCGCTTTCCACTTCATCGGTCCGCCAATTGATCAAATCCAATCCGTCAGCCGGATTCTTAATCAATTTAATTGTTTTTTGGGTAAAACGGTAATTGGTTAATTCTTCTTCCGAAAAACGAAGCATTGCATATTGGTCCGGATCCAAATATTGTTTGAATTTGTTGAGTTCGCGAACCGGCAATTGCCATTGCATCAATCTTTCCCCTTCTAGCGGAGGTCTGAATTGGAGTCCCATCGTGTTCGGCCAACCGGCTACTCCCGGATTACCGGTTGCTTTGAAATCGACATAAGTTTGTCCCGGGGTCATGCTGGAGACATCGATGCGTCCGCAGAAATTGATTCTGACAATCGGATCGAAATATTGCCATACATTTTCGTAATAGTAACCGTCGACTACCGTTTCGTTTTGACGGATTTCCATAACATTGAAGCATTTTTTGCCGTAAACCGGATCTGGGTTCTGTTGTTTTTCGGCCGGCAAATCTTGATATTTGTTGAGAAGGCTGATGGAAGCCGTTCCGTTTTGATCGTTGAATTTTTGGATTTCAATCGACCGAAGCAGCGAACTGTTGAGATGGGTATAAGGTGTACCGGCACCCGGCGAGTAGATCGGGAACATTCCGTCGGTTCCCCCTTCCGGTCTGATTCCGACAATACCCATATTGGTTAATTCGTAAACATTGTTCTTTGATTTGTCGATTTTCCAAAACTCTTTAAAATCATCGATCGTTTGGGAAATTGCGCCTTTTTGATCGGAATTATCCTTATGGATAACTGCGGCGCTGAACGGCTTGTTGTAAGCATCGGTTCCCGAACCGACCGTCCAATAATATGGTTTTAACCAAATAAGCGCATAAGACAAGCTTGGGATGATGAAGTCTTCGTCAATCAAACCCATAAACAGGTATCCGGTTGCCAAGACTTTGTTGCCTTTCCGGCAATCTTCGTTTTCCCAGTTTTGTCCTTGGTAAGGGTTAGATAGAACGACTCTGTGTCCCTTCAGATTGTAATCGTGATCGGTGTTGTTGAAGACTTTGATATACTCATAACCCGACATTGTTTCGTAATGGAAGTAGTAATAAGTATCCAAAACAACTTCGACAATCATCAATTCCGGAGCGCCTACGACAACCTGAATGTCGGTGGCATCAGGCAACAATTCGGTGGTAGGAAGGTCAATCTTTAAGTCATAAAGTACGACTTCGCCCCCTCCTCCGTCACCGTCGCCGTCGCCATCCCCGTCGTTATCCTTATTGCCTTTGTTGCAGGCGCACATTACCCCAAGCAGCAATACAAAAACCAAAAATAAACTTAACTTTTTCATCCTATTTTCCTTCCTTCCGTTTTATCTTTGATTGATTGATGGTACTTAGCGACATCAATCATCTTTCCGTTTTGAAGTCTCGATTCTTCGGCCGCAAACGCCATGACATGGGATTCAATGGACATGGCCAAAGTTGAATCAAAAGGTTTATTATTCAAATAAGTTTCCATAAAATTGATGATAAATCCGGTATCCGCTCCGCCGTGTCCGCCGGCTAACATTTGCGGGGTAATGATGCGTTTTTCGTTGGTACCGAAGTGGGTAATCTCGATTTCTTTGGTTGTTTCGATACCCCTGATTTCGCCGTATTCGCACATCACTTTGATGGAGCGGTGAATCTTATCGGTGAAAGCACTCAAGTTGAAAGTCGCATGAACGCCTTTTTCGAACTCGAGAATGGTAACCTGATGGTCCGGTACATCGTTATCGCAGGCGAAAACACACCGGCCGTAATTGCTGGTTGCTAGTTCTTTTCTCAGGGTTTCTTCGGTGGAAGTATCGAAAACGACGCTCCTGATTTTACCCGAAGAATATATTTTCAAAGCTGAATAAGGACAGTCCTTTTCGATGGAACAATCCGCACAGCGGGGAGCCATGATATCGGGACGGTAATTGTCATGGTTGAAGAAAGTCAGACTGCCGAGCGAAGCGATTCTTTGGCAGTGTTTATCGCCCAGCAAATATAAGAGAATATCCAAATCATGGCACGATTTAGCAACAATAAACGGTGCGGAAATCTTGGTGTTACGCCAATTGCCCCGCACATAGGAATGGGCAAAATGGTAATAACCGACATTTTCGTTATGCTGGATATCGATGACATTACCCAATTCTTTCGAATCGATTATTTCCTTGATTTTCCGGAAGAACGGCGAATGCCGCAAGACATGACAGATTGCAATCAACTGATTCGGATGCTTGGCTCCGTATTCGCCGATGGCCACCGTTTCTTCGACGGTCATGGCAATCGGTTTTTCCAAAATAATGTCATACCCTTTTTTGATGGCATCAATGGTCGGAATATAATGCATGTCATCCAAAGTGGCAATGATAACGATGTCCGATAAACGCGGTTGTTTAATGAACTCTTCATATCCGCCAAAGATCATGGAATCGGGAATCTGATACTTTTCTTGGAAATATTTCCGCCTTTCCGCCCGGGGTTCGGCAACCGCCACAACTTTAAATTTGCCGTGATAATTTGCTTCCAAAGCGTTGATGTAGGCACCTGCTCTTGAGCCGGCTCCCACAATACTGACTGTGATTAAATCTTGGGGATTGGTCATTCGCATAATATCTACCAGCTATTCGATTCCAAAATATAAGCTACACGTTCGGCGCATTCGCGGAGTACCTCATCGATATTGCGGGTGCAATCGTCGTAATAAATACCTTTGATGTATTTCGAAAAATCATCGTCGGCTAGCGCTTTGGCACGGCCGATTGGGATTTTCAAACCGTTGACCGGAGTAAGAACCATGAGCGAAATGGCCCGGTCTAACAACGGATTGATTTGCGCATAATCGGTCCAGGTTTTGGTTTGGGTAGCCGATCTGGTGGTTGCCAAGTAACCGGTTCTGGTCGAATAATAAGCCGATTGTTCCGGAGCTTGGAGCCAACGCAGAAATTCGACGGCTGCGCGGATTTTGACATCGGATTTATTGTTGAAGACAATGATTCCGCCTCCGCTTTGGTTGGAATAAAAATACGGATTACGCGGATGTGGCAAGACATCAAGTTCAAACAAAGGTTCGTTGCCTGATGCTACCTGGTTTTCATAAACATTTTCAAAAATCGTTTTGAGGCTTGATGAACTGGCAAAATACATTCCGACGGTTCCGGTGGAGAAAGCTCCCTGAATTTTGGTGCCGTGGTTCGGATCCAAAACCGGATTCAACATGCAGCCTTCCACAACCAAACTGCGCCAATATTCGAAAGCGCGTTTGCCGTATTCATTGTTGATGTACTGTTCGGTAGCTGTTTCGTTATAGATCGGCACGCCTTGGGTATAGTAAGCTTCGTACAAAGCCGGACCGCCCGAAGCCAAGCCGTAAATACCTTCTTCCGGTTTGGAAGCGGCTTTCCAAAGCTGTTTGGCATAATCCCAAGTCCAAATGGAATTTTCCCGGTCGGCCAATATTTCGTCCGGCGTCGGCACATGCATGCCGGTTGCTTCCATCATGGTACGGTTGACGACAAGCAAATTCGTCGCCGCAAAATAAGGATAAGCCACAAACTTGTTGCGATACATCGCAAATTGCAGGAATCCTTCGTAAATATCCCGGATTTGGTCATAGGTGAAAATCTGCCGTTGGTCGATGACGTTATCGACATAAATGGAGAATGAAGATACTCCGACCATGGCCAGTTCCGGATTGGTTCCGGCTGGGATGGCTGCCTGAAGTTTGGTATTTTGGACAATATAACCGCCTTGGAAAGAAGGATTTACCTTGATGTAAGAATCGGGATAAGTTTTCCTTTGGTATTCGTTGAACATTTCAACCATGTCGGCCATGGTGGAACCATGAATATCGACTGCTGAGTTTGCGGACCAAAAGTTTATTTCCACCGGTTTGGTAAAATCGTGGGTGGTAGGATAAATATCCCATTTCTTATCGACATAGATTTCACCGTTTCCTTCGTATTCTTCGTCATCCCCTCCGCAGGATACCAAGGCAAACAAGGACAAAGACACTAAAAAAATCAACAAATATTTTCTTTTTAATCTCATTTATCGTTACCTCTCCTTAAAAATAACTTCTTTGCTGGTGCGATTAAGTTTTCTGACAAGGGCTTTGACACCTCTTTTAATCAGAGATTCTTTGTCTCCTCCTGCAAACTTAATCTTCCGTCCGCCTATCATGGCGCGTTTCATTTGTTGGTTACCCAAAATATACATAATCAAGATCGGCGCAAGTTGCATAATATTACCGGCCATAACCAAATGCCATGGCGGCAAGATTCCGTCCGCCTTCAACAGTCCTTTTACCGCTACCGGCAAAGTCTTCAGTTTTTCGCTGTTGGTCATAACCAAGACCCAGTAATAACTGTTCCAGTTGGAGATGAAGGTCAGCAGGAAATGGGTGACAAAAACCGGAAAGATCATTGGGACCATAATTCGAAGCATGATTTGGCGGTTTTTCGCTTTGTCGATCAACGCCGACTCAATGATGTCCTGTGGAATCGTTTTGAAGTTATTGGTAAACATGTAAATTCCGAACATGGAGAAAAGCGACGGTAAGACAAGACCCGTCCAAGTATCGACCAACCCCAATTTGGAATAGAAGAAATAAACCGGGATTAGAGTCGCTTCTCCGGGCAGCATCATACCGAGTTGTTTCAATTGGAAGAGAAATCCTTTGCCTTTAAACTCCATCCGGGCAAAGGCATAAGCGGCCGGCACAATAAAGAAATACTGCAAACCCAGAACCAAAGCGGCGTAAGTGATGGAGTTGCCGAGGTATTTGCTGAACTGGGCACGATTCCAGGCTTCCACATAGTTTTCCCAGTGCCATTCGTTAACCCAAAGACCCCCGGAGAAAAGGATGGATTCATCGTAACTGCGCACGGACATGACAAACATCCAAACAAACGGATAAACAAAGGTCAAACCGACCCCGATCAACAATAGGTAGTTGATTATTTTTAGGCAGTATTTGATGCGTTTGCGGATTTTGATTATCCGTTTTTGCCGGTCGGTTAAAGTGGTAATCACCGGAGCATAGGAATGGTCTTCCTCTACGGTTACGTCAAAAACTTTTTCTAATTCCATTCTCTCACCCCTTAATACCGGACAATTTTTCTTAAATAACGATTATTGATAAAGGTGCAGATGGCAATCATGATTGTCAAAATAATCGCGCCTGCCATGGCCGGGCCGTAATTGAAACCGATCCGTCCGACTTTGTAGATCCAATAGCTCAAGACCATCGATGAGCCCATCGGTCCACCGTTCGTCATAATTTCAATCGGGGCAAACACCTTAAAGGAATTGATAAATTTGGTAATAAAGACAAAAGACAAGGTTGGCGCAAGGAGCGGAATGGTAATGCTGAAGAAAGTCCGCATTTTCGATGCTTTGTCGAGTTTGGCGGCTTCATAGACATAAGCGGGGATGCCCTGCAAACCGGAAATTATAATTAAGACATAATAACCGATGTCTTTCCAAACCGTAACCAGCGAAACCGAAAAGAGCGAAGTATTTTCCTGCAACAACCAGGCCGGACCTTTGATGCCAAAGACTGCCAAAACTTGGTTGATAATACCGTTTGGATTTAACATCGCAATCCACAAAATGGATATGGAAACAAGCGAAGCGATATGAGGAGTAAAGACCATCGTTTGCGCCAAATTGTGGATTTTGGTGTTTTTGGCAAGCCAAGCGGCCATTAAAATCGTAACTACCGACAGCAGTACGACCGTAATAAAACTGTAAATAATCGTATTGTAAATCGCTTTTTGAAATTCGACGTCTTTCGTAAAAATCATGACAAAGTTTTGCAAACCGACCCATCTCGATTTGGAAAGGTTGGTCAGATTAACTCTGAACAATGATCCGACAATCATGAAAGCGAAAGGGAGCAAAGTAAAGAGCACTTCGCCGAAAGCCGCCGGAAAAATATAAATATAGGCCGGGTTGATTTTTTTCATGATGCTTGCTTCTTTTTGGTCAAGTTTTATTTTCCTGCGCAAGCGGAAATCTTCGTTGATGTATTTTTGTAGCTCCATGAATTCTTTTCTTTCCTGGGCCGACATTTTATTGACTGCGTTTCTAGTTTCTCGGTTGATTTTCCTGATTTCGCTTCTGGCTTTTTGCTTTACGGCCTTTGTTTCTTTTTTTAGGGTTTTAAGGAAAGAGCGATTCCCTTTTTCCTGTTTTTTCATTTCCTGTTTCAAAACATTGATTTGACTTTTAAGTCGGGAAATTTTAGCTTCTTTTTCGGCTTTATAGGCCTCTTTGTTAATCTTAAGGAAAGCTTTTTTGATTTCATCTACTTCGCCTTGCATTTGTTTTTTAAGTTTTGCAAGCTGTTCGACGTGTTTTTGTTTTAAATCAGAAATTGTTTCCTCGCGTTGACGGGTAAGCTCGGCGATTTCTTTGTCGTAGTAAACCTTAAAATCCTGGTCAAACTTGTTCAGTTTGGCTTTCAGAACTTCGGGACTGGAAGCATAGGCCTGCATGTATTCCCGCCGGGCTTTTTGGTAATTGTGATGGATTTTTTTCTTAATCAAATCGAGCGATTGTTTCGCTTCTTTAAGGTCAAAATAGTAGTCTTCCTTGATTTCGTCCATCTTCCCTTTGTATTCAAATTTAACTTTGTGAATTTGGTTGCGCAATTCGCTCTTGTAATTCTTATGCAAAGCTTTTTCTCGTTGCAACTGGTCTTGAAGCGGTTTGGCTTGTTCCAGGAAGATTGAACGGTATTTATATTTTTCTTGATGATATTTTTCCGTTGCTGCGTCAATAATGTCCAGTTGAGCCAAAACTTTCTTCTGTATTTCGCGGTTATAACTATTTTCGAGTTTCTCTAAAATATCCATATATTTTATTTACCTCGTTTTCGTCATAAATTCTCCGTTCGTTTTCATCGAAAGCATAGACATTTTGACGTTTCAACACCATTTTAACCTTTTCGCCGAGTTTTTTGATTTGCCGGCTGGCATCTTTGATATAAATTTTGCCAATGCCGATATCGATATAATACAGAAATTCCGATCCGTGGTTTTCAATCGCCAAAACTTCGCCGGTTATTTCGACGTCACCGTCTTTAACCGGATGTTCTTCGTCCACAAAATGGATGTTGCGCGGCCTAAAACCGATTCGTTTGCCGTTGTCCAAGACCAGGATGTTCATTCCCGGATCCCCGATGAATTGAGCGACAAACACGCAGTTCGGTTCGTCGTGAATTTCCATCGGCGTTCCGATTTGTTCGATAACCCCTTCATTCATGACGACAATGTTATCGCCCATAGTCATGGCTTCGACCTGGTCATGGGTGACATAAACAAAGGTCGATTTCAATTTTTCATGGATCTGAATCAGCTCCGTCCGCATCGCCGAGCGGAGTTTGGCATCCAAATTGGAAAGCGGTTCGTCCATCAGGAAGACTTGGGGTTTTTTGGCAATTGCTCGGGCCAAGGCTACACGCTGACGTTGTCCGCCGGACAAATTGGCGGGACGGCGATTGGCGTATTCTTCGAGGTTAACCAATTTCAAAACTTCCTTGATGCGACGGTTGATTTCGTAACTCGGCATCCGGGCATTTTTCAAACCGAACTCGATGTTTTTCCAGACTGTCATGTGAGGATACAAAGCGTAAGTCTGAAAAACCATGGCAATTCCCCGATCGCCCGGATCAATATTCGTTACATCGACATCCCCGATTTTGATGGTTCCCATGGTTATCGATTCCAACCCGGCAATCATCCTCAGAAGCGTAGTTTTTCCGCAGCCGCTCGGACCGACCAAAACCGTAAAACTCCTTTCCGGAATGGTCAGCGTGACATTGTTGACCGCCCGTTTTCCTTCCGGCAACAACCCTTTGCGTCGCGGCTCGCCATATATTTTTGTTAAATTTGATAATTCTATTTTCGACATAAAGCTTCCTCCTCAAAGTCCGTTAAGACAATATCGTGATTTTGGATCATCTCTTTAATGCGACTGCTGGTCAATGCTTCAAGCTCAAGCGAACGTTGGACATTGTAAGACGAATGATGACATAAATAATCGTCGATATAAGCGGGGTGAACCATCAATTCCGCTACTTCCACGTCTTTCATTTCGGAAAATTTCGCTTCCAAACGTTTTAGAATGTCGTCCGTCGTTTCATGTTCGAAAGCCTTAAAGCAGACCAAAAAAAAGGCCTTTTTATAATTGGTTGTTTCTAAATCACGAACGGGGATATTTTTTTCGGCCGACAGTTCGTAAACCACTTCTTTAACCACATCGTAGATTTGGTGGGCATACAGATGGCTGTCTAAATGGGTTGGTTTTTTTTGAAAAAGTTTTACAAACCGATTGTACTGAGCCAAAAATTCGCGTTTGATTTCCGCTTTTTGGAATTTGGTGACGTCGGGATTTTCTTTGGGTTTGTAAAATTCTCCGTTCGGTTTCACTAAACTCGGACAATCGGTCAACGGTTTTCCGAGTGTCATATTCAAATGCAAACCTAATTTCAGGTTAGGGTATTTTTTCGATAATTTCCTAGCATGTCTGATTTTGGGCATAGTCACCATTACGGTACTGGAAGTCACAATCCCGTTTTTGTGGGCTTCGATGATTCCTCTGTTTACCCCTTTGGTAAAGCCAAAATCATCCGCATTCACAATCAACTTCATGTTATCACTTCATTTCCGGCCAATAATTCCGATTTGCCTCAATTAGTTCGTCCAAGATTTTTTTGGCCAGTGCCATGTCGACGACCATCCGGTTTAACGTCAAGGCCTGAAGCGCTTTTAAGTAACTTCCTTCGAAATAAGCCTCGCAAGTTAACCGTTCGAACGCATACTGCTGTTCGATTAGGCCTTTATAGTAAGTCGAAACCGGTCCGACATAGAGCGGGGATGCCCCGTTGGCACCCAAAGTGCAAAGTACTTCGACAATAGCTTCTTCCGGCAAATTGGGAATGATGCCTTTGTTCTTAACCATGACGACATAATAACGGTTTTGGTCATGGAAAATCGCTTCCGCAATCTCGACTATCATTTCCCCGTGGGCATCTTTTTTATTAAGTTCTCTGGTGACATAATCGTCGATTTTGGTTGTCTGATGCCGGATTACTCTTTCGCAAAGTTCGTAAACCCGCTTGTCCCGGCCGTCCATAACTTCATTGGCCCGCGTATAATTTGGATTCAAATGGGCAATGGTTTCTTTCGGCAATAAATAATATTGCAAATAAGTATTAGGCAAATATGTAGAATCTAATTCCAACATCTGTTTTACCGCGCTGTAAGTCAC
>ERZ795049.1343-NODE-1343-length-32677-cov-5.729017_pt1 | contig 32677 bp, 29 predicted proteins | sample MGYA00375133_ERZ795049 | MGnify/ENA primary metagenome ERZ795049 (study PRJEB30178, sample SAMN05720147) | activated sludge metagenome | isolation source: anaerobic digester from wastewater treatment plant | place: Japan | collected 2015-04-20 ... | reverse complement strand
CAGCGAGGTTTATACCCAGCTGGATAATTACCTGGCAATGCTGAATAACGATATTTCAAGAATACCCGCTCAGAAAGATATACAGCCAGTTGCCCAATCCGATTCCAGTGAAATAAAGGTTGAGGTTAACAGCTCTTTGGTCAGAGGGGATGTGGCGCCCATTATTATAAACGGCAGGACCATGGTACCTATCCGTTTTGTGGCGGAAGCACTGGATTGTCTTGTAGACTGGAGGGGGACAGACAATACGGTAATCATTACTCCCAAAGGGGCCGATAAGGTTGATCCCCCGGTAACGGACAAAAGCCTTAAAATTTATGTAAGCAGCAAGCTAATTATACCCGATGTTCCTCCCCGGATTGTAGACGGGAGGACCCTTGTTCCAATAAGGTTTGTAGCTGAGGCATTAAATGCGGATGTGAGCTGGGACGGTGCCTTGAGGAAAGTCATCATAAAAACAAAGTGAAAAAGTAAAACAAAACTATGGGGTCAGGCTTGAAATATTCTAATTCAGGCCTGACCCCGATGACATTATTATCTCAAAGCAATCTATATACAAGCTTGTAACAAGTCCATAATGCCATGTACTCACTTATCCGGCACTCACTTATAAAAGCCACATATAATATATTGATAATAACTTTGGATGGTGTAGAACTATGAATCAGAATTCCGGCTGCAACCCATATGCAGGAGGGGAAGTCCCCCCCTGCAGCGCTTACTTGGGTAATATTGATCCTATAATAAAAGATGGTAAAGTTATATATAGAAATGAAAATAGAGTATACTTCTTCATTAGTACAATTCTCGACAACAGAGCCGTTATTTATCCCCGAGAGCCGGAAACTACAACTCCAATTACTGAGGAACCCTTTACATCGTCGAACCTCCAGATCAGCCTAACCACATTCATTGTTGGATTATATATAAACCAAATACAGCTTGGCAAAATCAAATATGATAAGACCAGCGCCATTCACTCAAATAAAACAGCAGATGAATTTATACATCAGACACTGCAGAATCCACCACAGATCAAAACAAATATTGTGACTACCTTATCCCTGATAATATCGCATTCAAATGCAATTATTCCATTATATACTCGTTCTTTGAATATTACGGCTCTGAACTACTATATACTTTTTGTCTTAAACAGACTCGAAAACAACCCCGGCTTATTCTTTGGAAATAACTCTTTTGTTGATCAGGACCCGATTAATATTGACTTTGCGGCTCTTAACCTGCAATTTCCCTTATAGTCTATGATGCTATAGAAACCGCACTTGCCATTGCCTGGAATAAGAATTATCAAGAACAGCTGGCGAGCCTCGGTAATTACGCCTTTGCAGATGGCATAGACTTGCATTCACTTACCGTCAGGTCAAAGCAGTATAATGAAGCATTGATTTTAATGAACCGATATGCATTAAATCTGATCAGAAATCCCGAGGGTATGGATTATTGCCGTAATTAGGCAAGGGGCGGTTTTTTAGGAACCGTTCCATCTGTCTTACAAAAATAAGGGGTGATAGTATGAGCAAGGTATTGATTGTTGTCGACATGCAGAATGATTTCATTGATGGAGCTTTGGGTACAAAAGAGGCCGAGGCAATAGTCGGAAGAGTAGTTGAAAAAATAATCGGGTATGAAGGTATTGTAATTTTTACAAGGGATACCCATAGCGAGGCTTATCTCTCAACCCAGGAAGGGCGTAATCTGCCTGTAGTGCATTGCATTGAGGACACTTTCGGATGGGAGCTGCAGGAAGACATAAAAGTGCTTGCAGTTAATAACAACTGCAAGATGTTTGACAAAAATACCTTCGGTTCAAGGGAACTGGCGGAATACCTTAAGGAACTGTATGCGGCCGAGGCCATTGAAGAAATTGAGCTGATTGGACTATGCACTGATATATGTGTTATTTCCAATGCCCTCACAATAAAAGCCTTCCTGCCTGAGGTCAGGATAAGGGTTGATGCTTCCTGCTGTGCAGGGGTGACCCCTGAGAGCCATAATAATGCTCTTGATGCAATGGAGATGTGTCAGATAGATATACGGGGATTGTAAATAATGGAAAGAGGCGGGGACATCCCCGCCTTATTACAATAATGCTTTTCTCAGTTCTTCCCCTGTTTTTGGTGACAAATAAGAAAATGGCACATCAAATACAGAGAAAGCTCCTTTTTTTCCTTCCGAAGACAATCTATAAACAGCCCGGGCGTATGCAACAAGTATAGATGATGTGAATTCCGGGTTGCTCTCCAATGTCAAGCTGAATTCCATCCTTTGTTTATTGTAGTTTCCTGTTGTGCCTGTATGTATTACAAAACCGCCGTGGGGCATTTTAGAATGATTTTTCAACATTTCTTCTTCACTGATAAAATACACTTCCGTGTCATAATCCGCAAAATAATTAGGCATAGATATAATTTCCTTTTTAATTCTGCCTAAATCCTCAGATTCTTCCGCTACCACATAGCAAATTCGTTTGTGTTTATCACGGGCACATAAATCCGGGTTCTCGCAGGCCCTTACCTTTTCAACGACTTTTTCCACAGGGACAGTATACTGTATCCCTTTTTTTACTCCTTTAATTCTTCTTATGGCATCAGAATGCCCTTGGCTGACTCCCTTGCCCCAGAAAGTATAATTCTTCCCCTGGGGTAAAATAGCTTCTGCCAACAGCCTGTTGAGAGAGAACAACCCCGGATCCCATCCCACGGATATAAGGCTTACTCTGTTTGAGGCCAATGCGACTTCATTTACCTTGCTGAAGTATTCCGGAATTTTACTGTGATTATCATAACTGTCAACAGTATTGAATCCGGCAGACAACATAGGGCCTTGCACCGGAAGATCATTAGCTGATCCGCCGCATAGTATAATTACATCAATATCGTTTTTATAATCCCAAACATCGGAAATACCTGCCAGTTTTGCATCCCCGCTATATGAAGAAATATCCCTTCTGGTAAATATAGCCTTCAGTTCAAAATCCGGATTCTGCTTAAGAGCTAATTCTACTCCTTTTCCCAAATTTCCATAGCCTACTATTCCGGTTCTGATTATTTTTTCCATACTATACCTCCATTGTTTTAAATAGTATACACAATTAATTCAATTATAGCATCCTACCGGTAATTACACCATTAGCATCTCCTGAGATTTGACTGCAATCCGTCCGCTATCCTCTTCAAATATTCATTCGCCATTGTGGAAGCGACATCCAAAAATATTTTGAGTATTGTAAATGCCATAATGTTATATTATAATGATACATAACATAACAAAACATAGCAAAATTGTATATATATCTCATTTATGTCAACTATAATATCTTTTAATCTTATGTTGTGTTATGTTATGTTTGCAGCAATACAATCCTAATTAATTATATATGGAGGAGTATTTATGAATCAAAATAATGATTTTTCAGTTACAAGGGCAGAAGCGTTAGGGTTACTGCTGGAGAATTGGCCTTTAAAGGCCGGAACTGAATTGATACAGATTCAGCAGGCACTGGGCCGCATTACTGCAAAAGATGTGTATTCGCAAAATACATTGCCGCCATACCGTATATCTATGGCTGATGGTATTGCCGTCCGTTCCGGGTATTTTTCCAGCGGCTTGCCGGACACTACAGGATGGGTAAAGGGTATAGAGTATATCCAGGCGGATACTGGTGATGATTTCCCTGATGGGTTCGACACTGTTATTGCAGTGGAAAATATTTATTATGATGACGATGGAAAGCTGCATTTTTCCGATGGTTTTTCATTTGTCAAAGGTGACCGCGTGCGGCAGCCGGGAACTATGGTTAAAGAAGGAGATTTACTGGTAGAGGCGCATGTTTGTCTTACTCCGGTGCATTTGGCAGCGCTGGGTATGGGTGGCATTATTCAATTGGAAGTAATCAGAAAGCCGAAGGTTGTCTATATTCCGACTGGAAATGAGCTTGTTTCAATTGGTGTAAAACCGGAGCGCGGTCAAAACGTTGAGTCGAATGGCATTATGGTTTCGGCTTTTCTGCAGCAGTGGGGAGCAGAACCAATTTGCTATCCGATTATTAAAGACAACCCTGATGAGCTGGAACATGCTCTGGATATGGCGCTGGCTGTTGCGGATATAGTATTGATCAACGGCGGCTCCTCAAAGGGGATGGAGGACTTCAATGCAAGACTGCTGCAGAAACGGGCTTCCATATTCCAACATGGTATCAAGATGGTTCCGGGTAAACCAGTGGCTGTTGCAATAATTAACGGGAAACCTGTGGTTAATTTGCCGGGGCCGACTGTTGGAACCTTCCTTTCCATGGATTGGTGCGTGTCTGGCCTGATTCATCACTATTTTGGATTGACAATTCCTGTACGCCAAAAAATCAAAGCCAGATTGGATAAATCACTAAAAAAGAGGCCTGATTTTGAAACATATACCAGACTTATTTTAACAGCGCAAAAATACGGTTACATAGCTTCTCCTGTTGACAGCAATAAAAGCATCCCATACGCTTTGACTAAGTCTAACGCGCTTTTCATAGCTCCTGTTGGCATTTCAGGGTACCAGGCCGGAGATGAAATTGAAGTTGAATTGTTATGTGGTTTAGAAAAGATCTGAAAATTGGCATTGAGAAGATCAGAATATTAAATAGGAGAACAGTACTTTGAAAATAAAAAGCAATGATTCATTTACTGTAAAAATAGTTACGCTTGCTTGCTTCACGATAGCTTTGTTCTTTATGTCATTTTTGGTAGGACGATATTCAATATCCCCAAAAACGGTTATAGATATAATCCTTTCACAATTTTTTGATATACAGAAGTATTGGGAAGAAACCCTTGCAACGGTTGTTTTACAGGTACGCCTTCCGAGAATAGTTCTTGCAATTCTGGTGGGTGGATCTCTTTCAGTTTCAGGAGCTTCTTACCAGACACTGTTTAAAAATCCAATGGTATCACCCGACATTTTGGGTGTTTCGGCAGGAGCAGGCTTTGGAGCGGCACTTGCCATGATAAACAATGCTAAGTGGTGGAGTGTTCAAATGCTTGCTTTCGTTTTCGGTATGGTTGCGGTAATATCTGCATACTTAATTGCTTATGCTTTTGGCAGGCAAGCAATAACTGTGCTGATCCTGGCGGGAATTGTGGTTTCAAGCCTGTTTCAGTCGCTGCTTTCAATATTGAAAACATGGGCTGACGTAGAAAACGCACTCCCTGCCATAACTTTTTGGTTAATGGGCAGCCTGGGAAAAGGTACAAATAAAGATGTTTTGATTATGCTGCCGGCTTTAAGTTTCTCCCTTTTACTGATATTCATCTATCGTAATCAGATTAATGCTTTAGCGGCAGGGGAAGATGAGGCCAGGACAATGGGGGTGAATGTTTCACTTGTAAAGCTGATTGTTGTCAGCAGTTCGACGCTTATGACAGTTACTTCGGTAAGCATTTGCGGAATTGTCGGTTGGGTTGGAATGGTTGTGCCTCATATCGCAAGAATGCTTACCGGTGCGAATTTTTCGAAGCTTTCGGCCGCTTCATTCTTTATCGGCGGAATGTTTTTGCTGGTTATCGACAATATTATCCGCGGAGTCAAAGGGGTTGAGCTGCCGCTTGGCGTATTGACTGCTTTGGTAGGGACTCCCGTATTTGTTTTTTTGCTTTCAAAGGTCAAAAAGGGGTGGTCGTGATGTTAAGTGTTAAGGGTCTAAGCTATTATTATCATCCGGATAGAATAGTTTTAAAAGATATTTCGCTTGAGCTGGCCGGCCATGATATCTTATGTCTCCTGGGCCCTAATGGAACGGGTAAAACGACATTGCTTCGCTGTCTGCTGTCACTTAATAAAATAAAGTGCGGGAGTATTGAAATAGATGGACGTGACTTAACAAAACTATCTGCCGGAAAAAGAGCTGAAATTATGGCTTATGTTCCGCAGGCTACAACTATGGCCTTTCCATACGAAGCGAGGGAAGTCGTGCTTATGGGCCGCGTAGCCCACCTGACAGCAGGAGGCCGTACAACAAGAAAAGACCAAAAACTTGTTGATGAAGCTATGGAACAGCTCGGAATACTTCAAATGAGCCGGTATTTATTCAATGAAATGAGCGGCGGGGAAAAGCAAATGGTATTGGTAGCCCGGGCTTTGGCACAGCAAGCCAGGATATTGATAATGGACGAACCGACTGCAAATCTTGATTACTGCAATCAGATAAAGATGCTTAAGGTAATTAAGACATTGTCTGAAAATGGCTATTCAATATTGATGACTTCCCATTTCCCGGATCATGCATTTTTGGCATGCAACAGGACGATTCTGATGCGCGACGGAGTCATTATGGCGCAGGGGCTTCCTGATGAAATTGTAACAACGGAGAATCTTTCAAAACTTTATTCTACGCAGGTTTGCGTAACAGAAGCAAGACTAGACTCACGGGATATGGTAACCAAAGTATGTATTCCTGTGATGTACTAGTATTTTAAGAAGAGGAGAGAGAATGTTTATGAAGACAGGTAAAAGAATCATCGCATTGCTTATGGCAACCGTGGTAATAGTACTATGTATTTCCGGGTGTTCACAGAGCAAAGCAACCGGGACGGACGCCTCGAAACAAACGGAGGCATCTGAGCAAAATGTGCGTATTGTTACAGACATGGCGGGAAGGACGGTTACACTTCCAAAAAATATTAAAAAGATAGGAACCTTCGGAGCTATCGGAGTACTTAATGCTTTTGTAGAAACGATGGGCGCAGGCGACAAAATATGTAACGAGGGTTCGCCATCCTTTGTAAAAAGCGAAAGCTGGGCAAAATACCAATACCTGTTTACTCCGCAGCTGAAAGAATGTCCCGCATTTCAGGGCGCTGACAGTGAGGTGCTTATGGAAACAGTTCTGAAAACAAAGCCTGACATTTGCCTGACTATGGCCGCAGAATTGACCAAGCAGCTTGAAGAACAGGGGTTGAATGTAATCCAGCTATCATGGACTAAAACTGAAGAAGTTAAAGAATGTATCACCCTGCTAGGAGAGGTATTGGATGCACAGGATGTTGCCGCCGATTACATCGCATATTTTGATAAAACGCTGGTAAAGGCAGAGGAACTGACCAAGAACATTAAGAAAGAAGACAGGAAAAAAGTCCTTTATGGCAGTATAACCACGTTTTCACAGCCTCATGTTATTGCAGAGTGGTGGATTTCCAAGGCCGGCGGCATCAGCGTGACAGATGACGGCAGAACATCCGAACGGCGTGTTTACACTCTGGAGGATATGCTATTATGGAACCCCGATATTATTATGGTTTCAAGTAAAGCTGAGAAAAAAGCCGCCTTGGAGGACGCACGGTTTGCCAATATTACCGCAGTCAAGGACAAAAAAATATATATTGTCCCCAGGATTGCACATGTTTGGGGAAATCGTACGACAGAGCAGCCTCTGACAATCATGTGGGCAATGAACAAAATATATCCTGAAATTATGACTGATAAAGACCTTGCTGAAGAAGTATCATATTTCTACAGTCACTTCTTTAAATGTAATTTTACCGATGCGCAAATAAAAGAAATCATCGAATAGAATAGTCAAATTAAATTAAGGGAGAGTTTTTCATGGAGAATATGACAGATAATATCATATTAAGAGAGACAATCCGTCAGGTGGAAAGGGTTCTAGAGGATAAGCTGGACAGACTGACAGTGGAACGGGCGGTGCTGGGACTGTTTTTTTCCGGGGTAAAGTTAAGTGACGGGCATGGCGGTTTATGCTTTACGCCTATTAAGGAGATCCCGGCGGCAGTCTGCTGTCCAAGTTCGGCGAAAGAAATGCCGCTCTCAGGAAAATTAGCCGGACGGCCGGTTCGGGAATATCTCGATGACTTGTTTATCGGAAACATACTTAAAAAAACGCTTGGGATTGCTGTGCTTAATGCATTGAGCGCTTCCTGCTGGGAGTTGATGTCGGATAAAGGTTATGAGTTGGTTACCGGTGTTGACGCATTTGATGAGATTGAAATAATTCCTGACCATAAAGCAGTGGTAGTGGGGGCGCTTATACCGATTATGAAGAAGCTCATCAAGGCAAATGCTGATTTTCATGTTCTTGAAATGGATGCAAAAACCCTTAAACCTCATGAAATGGTTTATTATGCACCGGCAGACCAAGCCGCAAAATATGTACCTGACGCCGATCTTCTGGTGATCACCGGAACAACTCTGCTTAATGATACCCTTACGGGATTGCTTTCAATGTCTAAACCCGGAGCGCAGGTCATTGTAACAGGGCCAACTGCAAGTATGCTTCCGGATGCCTTTTTTAAGTATGGTGTTAAAGTATTGGGCGGTGTATTAGTGACAAAACCCGACGAGCTTCTTGATATCATAAGCGAGGCAGGTTCAGGATACCACTTTTTTGGGAAATCAGCGGAGCGGCTTATTATTAAGAAGCAATTGTGAGACAGGAATTGACAGTTTTGGAGGATGGGCGAGATCCCCGAAACGCTTGCGAGCTATTCAGGCAGGCGTCAGAAATAAGAGACAGGATAAGCAGATGATATTCCGCTGCCGTGGATAATCACAAGGGTAGCAGACTATTGCCGAAAGTGCCGTAAAGCCCCTATCTTCAGCTATAAGGATATAAGGCACAACCTATTGGAAACCTCGACGTTTTTCAATAGGTTTTTTATTGTATAGGAAAGTATAACTTTCCTATACAATAAAAAACCTTGATTTAAGTGCCCGCGCCATATTTTTCTCGCATACTCGAAAAAGGCGCATGGGCGGCAAATGCGGCGAAGCCGCCTTTGTTCTTGTATTAGACAAATCGTGATGGTATGATACAAATATGAATATTAGACTTAAATCAAACAACAATGTTGTGTATTTTTGCAAGGGTGTTCTAAATATCGCAGGAAGGTTTTTGTTGATGATATAGAACGGCATTAAAGAAGTTGATTTTGAGTATCTGTGAAAGCAAACAGTTGAACTTAAGAACAACAAACGAAAGAGAATGCGAGGGCGGTATAAATGAATGATATGCGAAAATGTGTTGAAAAGTTTTTTGATGAGCTTGAAGTTTTTGAAGATACAGAACGTGGGCATTGCTATAAGATCTTCATGCGCCAAGCCATCCGCGAATTTTTTGACAACGAAACAAAAGAAACGGCATTTGCCGTATACAGAGCATTTTTTGACAGTTACCGAATTACGCTCAAGGGTAGTTCAAACCCGTTTATCGACCTGCTGGATGTACTGAAAAGCTATGAGGAAAATGCCGCCGTCCTTATCGACAGGCAGCGGGACCATTATATCCATTCCGTCAATGTCTTCCTTCTTGGTCTTAGCATTTATGCAGGCAATGCCAGGTTCCGCTCTGCCTTTGAACAAACAGTGATGAACAAGAAGGAGTATCCATTTTCTTACGATACCAGGAACGAGGAATTTTACTACCGCTGGGGTCTTGCCTCCCTTTTCCATGACGTGGGTTATCCGGTAGAAATAGTCGGCCGACAAATCAACAAATTCATAGATTTTGCCACAGCCGTGGGCGACAAAGAGAAACCGGTCATCGTGCAGCTTTCTTTTGAAAATTTTCAGGAGCTCAACCGAATATCTGAGATCATACCTAAGCGGGTTTTTACGAAATGCTACTTTGACCACTATGAGGACAGTGTTTATATCGACATGCTCAAACCCGTTGACCTGCTGGCGCACAAGCTGCATACATCACTGGGCGTTGATTTGAAGGATATGAAATTTGCTCTGGACGACTTCGTAAATGTTATGGCACGATTCGGATTTATTGATCACGGTTATTACAGTTCAATAATAGTGCTGAAGTGGTATGGTTACCTTATTCAGTCAGCAAAATATAAGCCTGAATATTTCTTCTGGCCGGTGCTGGACAGTGCCAGTGCAATACTTCTGCATAACTGCTATAAAAACATGATGATGAAAAAACCATTCAATCTCAGTGCGCTTGCTCCAAACACCCATCCAATAGCTTTTCTGCTCATACTCTGTGATGAGTTACAGGAGTGGAACCGAAAAGCTTATGGGATCAAGGACAAACTCAGAACCCTTGCCGCAGAGGCCGGCTTGGAAGTGACTGATGAGAAACTTACTTTGACCTTAATCACACATAATGGATCCTTACCAGCCGATTTTTCCCGTGAAAAGAAAAAGCTTCTATTTAAGCTGCTGGATTTGGATGCACTGTTCGATGGTGTTGCTGTTCATTGTAAATCAGTGAAAAAGCCGGTCCTGCCTGAACCGGGCGATGAGATCACACCACGTCCTGAGCTTAAGGATATTGAAAAATTAGCACGGGCCATACACGAGCTATATAATGAAAAGCAACTGGAACGCTACCCCGGTAAACCTCTCAAGTATCCTGGTTTTGATAAACTGACGGATTCATTGAAATATTCAAATCTGCGTCAGGCCATGGATATACCTGAGAAATTACGCCAAATGGGCTTTGTAATGGGCCCGGCGGGCAGCGATTATCCTGTCAGGAGCATACCGGAAGAATATGTAGAGTATCTTGCAGAGCAGGAACATGAAGCCTGGATGGCTGAGCGGATCGCATCCGGATGGGTGGCAGGAGATCATGCAGATGCTGAGAAAAAGACCACGCCGTATCTTGTGCCCTATGATAAACTACCGGAGGATATCAAGCAGCTGGACCGAGATCCGGTGCAGAATATCCCCCTGCTGCTGGAGCGGATCGGTATGGCCGTTTACAAAAAGTAAAGGAGTTTAGGATATGGGTATATTTGATAAGTTAAGAAACAAAAAAAATGTCCAGGTAGAAACGCCGTCAGCAACACACTACGACAGTGTGTCCGGTATACCGTTTCCCGCGTACAAAGGCAAAGAGCCTTATATGTTCATAAGCTATGCTCATGTGGATTCCCCAGCGGTGTATCCCATTATTTCGGAATTCAACGACATGGGTTACAATGTTTGGTACGATGAAGGAATTGAACCCGGCATCGAGTGGCCGGAGGAGATAGCCAATGCACTGGATCGCTGTTCGCTGTTTGTAGTTTTCATAACGCCTGCAGCTGCTGGTTCGCTCAATGTGCGCAACGAGATCAACTTTGCACTGTCAAAAAAACTGCCTTTTATCGCGATATATACTAAAAATACTGCATTGACGCCGGGGCTTCAGCTCCAGATGGGCTCAAAGCAGGCAATTCTTAAGTACAATATGGACGATGAATCCTTCAGACGCAAATACACATATTCCTTTGAAACGGTGCTGAAGCCGGCAGTAAAACGCACGGTCACTCCAACTCAATGCCACCTGAATTCATCTACAAAGAAGGAACTTGAGAAGGTTTTCACCGGATCAATTGCGTTTTTTCCGGAAGAGGATTTTGAAATTGATCATGGCTTGCTTAGAAAGTATCACGGAAATGGAATAGAGGTGAAGCTTCCCGAATCTGTTCAAATTATCGGGGGATTTGCCTTCCACAACTGCCGGAATCTGGAGAGCATTGTGATGAGCGACGAGTGCGGAGCCATTTTAGATAACGCTTTTATATCCTGCCCGCGGCTTACAAATATAACCATCGGAAAATCTTTCAGCAGCCTCTCGGAGGGGGCTTTTGTCGACTGTCCAAATGTCAGGTTTTCTTACTATAAGGATAGAATGCCAGAAAAGTTTGACCGGCTTTTCCCTGATAAGAGCATTGTTTCCGAGATTGATGAGCTATATCAAAAGTGATTGTTTTTCTATGAAATGCCGATAATGACAATGGCTGTGACGGGTGTATATTATCGTACGATTGATGATATGAATGCATTTCGCGGCAGTATGAATATGATATAATGAGAATTATTAATTATATGAAAGGGTAGATAATATGATAACCGCAAGCATACTGGATATCATCGGCAACACGCCGTTGGTAAGCCTGAATAAATTGACAGGGTCGAATATCTTTGCCAAAGCAGAATACCTGAATCCCGGCGGGAGTATCAAAGACAGGGTCGCGAAACATATGATTGAACAGGCGGAAAAGAGGGGAGTATTAAAACCAGGTATGACAATCATGGAACCTACTTCAGGCAATACCGGGATAGGCATGGCTCTGGTCGGCGTCCAAAAAGGATATAAGGTGGCAATTGTTATGCCGGAAAATATGAGTGAGGAGAGAAAAAAGATTATATTGGCGTTAGGGGCGGAACTAATCCTTACCAATGCCGAAGAAAGCATTGGCGGTTCGGTGTCGGAAGTAGAAAGACGCAAGGCAGGAGACCCGAATATTTTTGTTCCGCAGCAGTTTGAAAACCCCGATAACCCTGAAATTCATTATCTTACTACAGCTCCGGAAATCTGGAAACAGATGAAGGGCAAGGTTGATTTTTTCGTTTCGGGGCTGGGCAGCGGGGGAACCCTGGGAGGAGTCGGCAGGTTTATTAAGGAAAAGAACCCGAAGGCCAGGATAATTGCGGTAGAACCTAAAAACGTATCTGCACTCCTTGGGCATGAGCCGGGATTGCACAAGATTCAGGGAATCGGTGACGGCTTTATCCCAAAAGTCCTGGATGTAAGCCTTATAGACGGAGTGATTCAGGTTACGGATGATGATGCAATCGGTATGGCAAGGGATTTGGCTAAAGTGCAGGGCATTCTCACAGGAACCTCTTCAGGCGCCAATGTCTGGGCCTCTATGAAAATTGCACAGAAGTACGGCAAAGACAAGAATGTTGTGACTGTTTTGCCTGACAGAGTTGAAAGGTATTTCAGTACGTCCCTGATATAGGTCAAAGGTACCATCCCTTTGACTCTTATTTTGCTGTTATATCTTTTGTAACTGTTGTATAATATTAATTGAGATTATTTAGGAGGGAATAAAATGGGCAATAAGAATCCGAAACCGAAGGGCGAGGAGAAGAAGAAACCAAAAGCGGATAAAGTAAAGAAAGAAAAAAAGAAATATACATAAATGGGAATAATACAATCTGAGGGGTTAAGGTGGGCTTAACTCCTCTGTGCTTCCATCAACCGCTTTTTTTCATGCGAAAGATATGGTATTATCAAGACACTGAAATTTTGTAATAGACTATAGAATGAGAAGGGAGTTTTGCTATGAACCTGATTTATATCGGAAAAACGAAAGATGTATTTGCTTTGGAGAATGGAGACTATTTACTGAAATTCAAGGATGATGTTACCGGAGAAAATGGGGTGTTTGATCCGGGCGCAAATACTGTCGGACTGAGAATTGAAGGGGCAGGCAAAGCCGGCCTCAGGCTGACAAAATACTTCTATGAAAAGCTGAATAAGCTTGGGATTCCCACACATTACATAAATGCTGATATAGAAGCCGGCGCTATGACTGTAAAAAGGGCTTCAGTATTTGGGGAAGGATTGGAGTTCATATGCCGCTACAAGGCAGTAGGAAGCTTCTATAAGCGCTATGGGAAGTACGCTGAAGAAGGGCAGGATCTGGACGGACTTGTGGAGGTTACCCTTAAGGATGATGAAAGAAATGATCCGCCTATTACCGAAGATGCTTTGGATATGCTTGGGATACTATCAAAAGACGAATATAAGATATTAAAGGGATTAACCCAAAAGATTGCCGCATTTGTTAAAGATGAACTATCCCAAAAAGGGTTGGATCTATATGATATAAAGTTTGAATTCGGAAGAATAGGGGAAGATAACCATATTGCTCTTATCGATGAGATTTCGGGAGGAAATATGAGGGCCTACAAAAATGGGCGCAGGGTTGAGCCGCTGGAGATAGAAAGATTGATGCTTTTGTAGACTGCAGCCTGCTGTTGTCATAATATATAATAAGACACGGAATAAAGAAAAGGAGGATGAAAAATGGATAATTATAAGGTAATACTGGAATACTTCAACAATGCAGACAAACCGGTAAATGCGGGACAGGTCGCAACTGCAACCGGTATAGAAAGGAAAGAAGTCGACAAAGTAATGAGCGAGCTTAAGAAGGAGGAAAAAATAGTTTCTCCGAAGCGGTGTTATTGGGAGATTAAGAAATAGGGACAGGGAGACAGGTACTCTGTCCCTTTTTATTACAGATAAGCTTCAAATTCTTCTTTGACCGAATACCTTATATGAGGGGCTAATGTATTGGCGAGGGAGAATGAAGATGAAGACAGAGAAGCGCATATCCCAAATTTCTGAAACAGCACAGCAAGTACTCTTCGATGACTCTTCTAAGATCATTTTAATGAGTGATTGCCACAGGGGTGATGGAAACTGGGCAGATGATTTTTCCAGGAATCAAAACCTTTATTTCGCTGCTTTAACCTATTATTATAGAAAAGACTATACTTATATAGAAATCGGCGATGGAGACGAGCTTTGGGAAAACAAAAGTCTTTCGGATATCAAGCAGGCCCATTCCGACGTTTTCTGGCTTCTGTCCGGATTTTACAAGGAGGGCAGGCTTTATCTGATTTATGGGAATCATGATATGGTGAAGAAAGATAATAGATTTGTAAAAGGCAATTTATATCAATACTATGATGAAGCAGAGAAAACATTTTTTCCTTTATTCAGAAACATAAGGATTCATGAGGGGATGGTTCTAAGGTATAAGCCTACAGGTGATAAAATTCTCTTAATCCATGGACACCAGGCAGACTGTATGAATCACAGACTATGGAAGATATCCAGATTTCTGGTCAGATACTTATGGAGGCCTCTTACTATGTTTGGGGTAAACGACCCGACAAGGACAGCGAAAAATTATAAGAAAAAGGAAACTATAGAAAAAAGGCTTGTTAAATGGGTAATAAGAGAAAAAAGTATGCTTATTTCCGGTCATACCCACAGGCCAATGTTTCCTGAAACAGACGAGCCGCCGTATTTTAATGATGGAAGCTGCGTTCATCCCAGGTGCATAACAGGATTAGAAATTGATAATGGCTGCATAATTCTTGTTAAATGGAATATCAGGGCAAAAGACGACGGCACATTGTTCATAGGAAGGGAAGTGCTGGCGGGTCCAAGAAATCTGAGGGATTATTTCGATAAAATAAGAGAAATGTGAAGATCCGAATATCTTGCGTATGTGGATTTATAAGTAGACTTTTGCAAACAAGAGTGTAAATATTAAGGCAGCCTGTGTATAGCCACGTATGCGTATACAAAAATTGATTCCACTAATTTACTTCGCCAAGAAAAACCGGACGCTTCCAACGGGCCATCCTTGACCCGAGTAAGCTTGCTCGGCCTCAATGCCTCGCACGCGGTTATTTCTAAGGCTCAGTTCACAAGTGTCATTGACAATTTCTGTATAATGATGCTTTGTCTATACATAGGCTGCCTCCGATATAATCTATTGCCTTAAATTTAGCCCTTACCCATATTTGTTAACCTTCGAACAGAATCCTGCTGCTGATATCTCCGATGGAATTACAGCCGGTAAGTATCATGGCGGACTTTAAATCGGCTGCTATGTTGTCTATATAGATTTTTACCCCTTCTGATTGTCCGCCGAAGGCTGCCGGGACAAAAGGCCTTCCTATCAAGACTGCATCGGCTCCCAAGGCAAGCATCTTAAGAACATCTACTCCGCTTCTTATGCCGCCGTCTGCCAGTATCGCTATTTTTCCTTTTACTTTTTTAGCGATTTCAGGCAGTACATCTGCCACTCCTGGGGTATGATCCAGTGCCCTGCCTCCATGATTAGAAACTACTATTGCAGCGACACCGGCCTCAACTGCCAGCTCCGCCTCATCCGGAGTCATAATTCCTTTTAAGATGAAAGGAAGCTCTGTACTTCTGCAAATTTGTCTTATGTCTTCCACTGATTTTGGCCCAACGGGTTTACCATGGAGTGCAAGGGTTATGAGCCCTGCTGCATCTATATCCATACCCACCGCAAAAACCTCTGCCGTTTCAGCCATGCGTATTTTTTCAATAACCCGCTCATTTTCCCAGGGTTTAATAATTGGGATTCCATTTCCTCCCGCATTTTGAAGCTCCTTAAGATTAATGACAAAAAGGGCGTCATGGGCGCCATCTCCAACCATTGGGTAAATTCCGCCTTCAAGGGAGCCTTTGGTTATCCACGAAATATATTCTTCCTCGGTGAACTTTCCGCCCAAGTTAAATGCCGTACCCGCAACGGGAGCCGCGAAAACAGGAATCCGCATCTTCTTTCCGAACAGCCTTATGGAAGTATCAGGGTCCTTGCAGCTATGCAAAACCCTCATATTAAGCTTATACCTTTTTAGTGCTTCTACATTTTCAAAAAAGGACTCTCCTGTGCCTTTTCCGCCCATTCCTGGAATTTCTCCGGTACACGCTTTGCCGTTGCATACGGGGCAGACTCTGCAGGAGCCGTTCAAATTGGTTCTGGCATTTTCTAAAATCTCTGAATAGTTCATAATGTGCTTGTACCTCCGAAAGTTATAGTTGGGTTGTTAAAAAAATAGCCAGGAGTATATTGTGTTGTTTTGCCAAAATTACTCCTGGCTAATTGTTGAAGTATTAAATAACAGACTGTTTATGCGTTTACATTCTGATCCTTGGGTTTATCTCCGGAGAATATTTTTATTGAGGTTGTAATCAACACTATTGCCAATACAAAGAGGATAGCAGCTAAGGCTCCGATAATAAAGTTGCCGCCGGCAAAGTTGGTTTTGGCCACAAATATGAGAGCCGTAAGCGTAACCGCAAACATGAATACCATTGGTATTACAGTCATATGATTCTTCTTACCGGACTTGGCAAGCCATGCCGAAACTGCAAGAAGTGAAAGCCCAGCAAGCAGCTGGTTCGCAGAACCAAATATAGGCCATATCTTCTGGTACCCGTATGAAAGCAGCAATGCCGACAAGCCGACGGTTATAGCAGTTGCCGTATACATATTATTCAGGGGTGATTTTGTACCGTCTGCTTTTACAGTCATTTCCTGGAACATATAACGGCCTATTCTTGTTGCGGTATCAAGGCTTGTCAATGCAAATGCGGAGAATGCAAGTATTACAAATACACTGCCAACAGAAGTGGGAATTCCAAACTTGCTCATAAATTCTGCAACACCGGTGGAAAATATCTGGGCAGGTGTTCCTTTGGCTCCCGCCACATAAGAAACCGAGATAAGCGCTACTATTGCGACCAATCCTTCAATGAGCATTGCACCATAGCCGATAAGCTTTGTATCCTTTTCATTTTCCACCTGCTTTGAGGTTGTGCCGGAGCTGACCAGTGAGTGGAAGCCGGATACTGCACCGCAGGCTACAGTAACAAACAGCATTGGGAAGAGATACTGGGCCTTTGCGCCTTCACCGATTTTGAAGCCTGTAACTGCAGGTATAGCCATTGCAGGTCTTACAAGCAGGATGCCCAGAATCGCTCCCGCAAGCATTGCATATAACAGAAAGGAGCATAGATAATCTCTGGGCTGCAAAAGAAGCCAAACAGGCATTGTTGAAGCTGCAAAAATGTAAACAATCATTATTATATCCCATGTTAATTTGGAAAACTTAAGGACAGGGAACTGGTAGCCTATCCATATGCAGAAGAACAGTAAAGCTACGCCTGTTACGGTAGATACAGACAGCCTTGCCCCTTTCCTGTAGACAAAATAGCCAAAGCCCATAGCAAGGAATATAAAGAGGATTGACGCAGTACCTGCCCTGGCTCCTGTCAGTACCTCAGGTTTTGCCGGATCAAAAGCGAAGGTGCCTGCACAAATGTCTGTAAATGCTGCAACAACCAATATTAATGTAAGATATGCAAAGTAGTTGAAGAGCTTTTTGCCGGTTTCACCGATGTTCACTCTTATTATCTCACCTATAGACTTACCTCCGTGTCTGACCGATGAAAAAAGTGAGCCCCAGTCATGGACACCGCCGACAAACATACTTCCAAGAACAATCCACAGATACACAGGCAGCCATCCGAATATAGCGGCCTGTATAGGGCCTGTAATTGGGCCTGCACCGGCTATGGATGAGAAATGGTGCCCCAGGAGCACTTTGGCATTTGCGGGACAATAGTCAACATCATCCCTGAGAGCGCACGCTGGAGTTTTCTTATCCGGGTCGATTCCCCACTGTTTCGCCAGGTAGCTTCCATAAGAAGCATAGGCGGCGAGAAACAATATAGCACCGATAATTAATAAAACTAATGAGTTCATTGAAAAACCTCCTTTTATAATTATGCACAGGAAATCATGGATTTCCTTTATGCCCTAATGATAAACCAGCGATTCCTGCAATGAAAAAATGCTGAAACATTTGGTACTCAAACAAAGCATTACTAAAGCTTCTATTCCGAGAGTGCAGATTGATAAACCATTTTAACTTTTTTGCCGGCTTTATTTGTAACAACCTCATTATTGTCAAGGCCTATACAAATAAGCCTTACGTCGCACCAACCTTTTAAATAGAATGAATATACTTTACTGTATCTATATTTTTCTATATGTTTCTTTGCATTGCTGCTAATGTTATTTCCTATCATAACCCCCGTAACATTTGTGCTCATATGGTCTTTACCCGGTTCAATACGTTCATCCGCAACTTTTTTTAAAAACTGTCCATAGGCGCATACTTCTTCTTCGGTGATATTATCGTATTTCTTGATATAACAGTATTCATAGTTTTCATATTTGTCTATTACGTCATTTTTGGTAATGAATGTTCTTGCTCTGACATCTGCGAACCTTGCAAACATGTCAATTTTGATTCCGAATACTATAATATCCGTATCAATATTAAAATGTCTTTCGAATTTTGATTTTAATATGGCAATATATTTCTCGTATTCCATTCTATTCCCCTAAATTAAGATTTAGTATAGTTACATGTGTCATTCCGCTTATTTAAACGCTGACTGTAACGAGGATTGGATATGTTTCTTCAGCTACAATTATAAAGCTAATTTGCATGCCTACGTTAAAAAATACATTAAATAACAAAATGGGCACATAAAATGCATTTATATGCCCATTAGTCTTTTAAATGAAATGATATTTTTTCTGCTTACGGGAATTTCCGAATCCAATCCCTTAAGCTTAAGCATATACGTATTGTTAAACCAAGGGATAATCTCTTTTATTTTATCAATATTTACAATATAAGAACGGTGACATCTGAAAAAGATATTTTTAGGCAGCCTTTTTTGGAAACCGGAAATACCTGAGGATACTATAAACCGATCATCCTTTGTATATACATGGATCTCATGCTCGTGCGCTTCACAATAGTATATATCACTTATATTCAATACGGTTAATTTGTCACTTCCCCATAAAGTCATCTTGTCGTTGCTGCACTTAGGAGAGCTGTTTTCAAGCCTTTGCAGCGTGCTAATCATTCTGTTTTCCGAATAAGGCTTCAAAATATAATCAAAAGCTGCAACTTCAAAAGCTTCAAGGGCATATTCGCTATAAGCACTTATAAATACGAATATAGGTTTTGCAGCCATTGTATTTATCACCCTGCTGAATGCCATGCCGTCAAGCTTTGGCATATTTATATCAAGAAAAATCACATCCACAGGATGCCTTTGGACGTATTCAAGAGCTTTGATGCTGTCGTCAAAGAATTCTGTTATTTTTATTGAACTGAAGTTTGTGATAAAATAGCTTAATTCTTGTATGGATGGAAATTCATCATCCACTATAATGCAATTCATGGGCTCACCCCTATCTTAATACCGGAACAGACTTGCTACTTACTATTGTCACTAAGGACAAAACTGATTTTTGTGCCGACTTCGGGGCGCTCAATGGTAAGTCCCGTATTATAAATATGACGAAGTCTGGCATCTACATTGGACATGCCTATTTTATTTTCACAAACCGCCCCTGAGTATATTCTGTCAATGATAGCCTGGGGGATACCGGTGCCGTCATCCTCTATTACAACCTTGACTTCACTTGAGTTGTGTCTTCTTACGCATATCCTGACGTTTCCTGAGCCGGAACCTTTCAGTATCCCATGTTTTATTGAATTCTCAACAATAGGCTGTATGGTAAGGGAAGGAATCTTAACATGGATGCTTTCATCAATATCATAGGTCACTTTAAGTTTATCCCCAAACCTTGCCTTTTCTATTTCCACATAGGATTTAACCTGTTGAAGTTCTTTGCTTATATCTACGAAAGTGCTTGTTTCCTCTATGTTATACCTTAAATAGGATGACAGGCTGACGATCAATTCTCTGGCATTATCCGGGTTGATTCTTAAAAGAGCTATTATGGTGTTTAGTGCGTTAAATAGGAAGTGCGGATTGATTTGAGCCTGGAGGGCCTTGACTTCTGCTTTGGCAGCCAATTCCTTAAGCTTGCCGACTTTGCTTATTTCAAGCTGAGTCGATATCAATTGGGATAATCCTATGGCCAGCTTTTCATGGGTAAAGGATATTCCGTTCCCTTTAGCATAATATAATTTTAGTGTGCCTGTAATCTCTTCCCTTTCTTTCAGCGGTACGACAAGTGCAGATTTTAGCTGACAGTCTTCCGATGAACATTCAATTTCTTCCGGAGAATTCAATATGCGCATTTGACCGTCTTTAATAACCTGTTTTGTTGCTGAGGTCCGGATAGGATCTCCGCTGACATGGTGATCCGAACCCAGCCCTTCATGGGCCAGAATTGTTGTTTTGTCAGTAATTGAGACTGCAGCGGCCCCTGTAGAGTCCTTTATTATTGAACATATTTTTCTCAGGGAATCACTGTTTATCTCTCTGAAATACGGAAGAGTCTTATTCGCAATTTCAAGAGCCAATTGGGCCTGTTTCGCAGCCATCTGTTCTTTTTCACTGAAGCTTTTCTGTATCAGAAGTATAAGGATGCTTATACCAAGGGCATTAGTCAAACTCATGGGGAAATATATGCTTTTCACAATTTTAAGTGCACTAATGTAAGGTTTGGATATAATCAATATCAGAAGCATTTCAAGGCTTTCGACAAAAACTCCGCCAATAAGTCCATATAGCCATTTCTCAAACCTAATACCTTTCTTATATATAAAAGCAGAAAGGCATCCGGCGAGAACTGTCGATATCGCACAAGGGATCGAGGTTATGCCGCCGATATCATAAAGAAATCTATGAAGACCGGCTATCATGCCGGACACAATGCCCACAAAAGGACCAAAAAGTATACCTCCCGCCAATATTCCTATTATTCTTGTATTGGCTATCGCACCATACACATCTGTGCCGGCGTATGTGCTTATTATTCCAAAAATCGCAAAGATTACAGATAATACAATAAGGTCGGAGCCTTTAAACTCATCCTTAAGGATTATTTTCTTAAATATTGAAAGATTTGAAATAATAAAGGCCAATATTATTACATAGATTAAATTGTTTAATAAATTCCTATATATATCTATCATTTTGAATACCCTGAATATATTTTTATATAACAAGAATTCTGTAATTATTATTCTAGTCCAGTTTATTAAAATCTGCAATCAGAGAAGTAATAAAGCTGTTAAGGGACAAGGTATTCCTTGTCCCTTAATACTACCAGGCTTCTGGGAAAGCAGCGCTTACATATAAATCTTCCAGTTTGGCCTTATGACCTTTCTCCATTTCCGCTAAGTCAAGGAACGTTTCCTTTTGATCCGGATCATTGCTTAAGCCTGCAAACTCTATATACATGTTCATTGCTTCCTCTTCATTTTTCATAGCTAAAGCTATGGCATCCGATGGTTTCATATCGATGGAAAGCTTTGGCTTATCAATTGATTCCGCAACCTTATAGTCGGAAGTGGTTGCAAATTTCAATGATTTTACCGAACCGGAAAGATATCCTTCCAATAAAACCTTGTGAGATAGTTCATCCTTTGCAAAGCCTTCAAACAATGAGGAAATGTTCTTATCCTTGGATTTTTGTGCGACATCCCTGTAAAACAAATAAGCGTCTTCTTCGTTTTTAATTGCATATGAGATTATTCTTTTGTACTCCTCATGAGTCATCCATAATCCCTCCTTTCATTCGTTATTATAACACAGGCATTTATAAAACGCTACAGCTCCATTAATGATTGCGAATGGATACTGTCAAGTCAAACGTTTTGGAAGCATACCTGCGGCTATTGCTTCAATGCCGTTGATCACCGTAGATTTGATGGCGCGCACTCTTGACGGAGTCATTCTCTCCCCTACTGTGGTTGTAGGTGGAAAGACTATATTGGACAAGGGCAAACTCCTCGACCTTGCTTGCGTAATCAAATTGCCTGAATGACATAAATCAATGTATTATATGATGCTCAAAAAATGAGCAGCAGCACAGAAAAATGTGCAAATAGCGAACAGTATTCATTTTCAAGTTTCCAAAAACTGTTGAAAGCACTAGCTTATGGTTATGGCATAGAATTTGCAATACTAAATTGCAAAGCCGCATATTCAAATTGCGGATTTGACTAAGGGAGGGCTGTATCAAACTTGATACAGTAAATAAATAAAAAAAGGAGGAAACGTAATGCTTAAGAGGAAATTATTTGTCAACGGTGTTGAAAGAACCGTGATTGCAGATCCGGAGACAACTTTGGCGCAGTATGTGAGAAAACAGCTATGCCTTACCGGAACCAAAGTCGGCTGCGGGAAAGGCGAATGCGGGTCATGCACGGTCATCATGGACGGCAAAGTGGTAAGGTCTTGTATCCTAAAGATGAAAAATGTCCCTGATGAAGCGCAGATCATTACAATTGAAGGCATAGGCTCACAGGAAAATCTTCATCCGCTGCAGCTGGCATGGATGGTACACGGCGGTGCGCAGTGCGGATTCTGTACGCCGGGCTTCATTATGTCCGCAAAGGCCTTACTTGACCAGAATGTAAACCCTGCAAGAAATGAGGTAAGGGAATGGTTCCAAAAAAACAGAAACGTATGCAGATGTACAGGGTACATACAGTTGGTTGACGCCGTTATGGATGCTGCTAAAATCCTCAGGGGAGAAATCAAGATGGAAGATCTGTGGTTCAAACTGAAGGAAGGCGCAAGCATGCTGGGATCCAACGCAATACGCCCCTCCGCCCTTGCAAAGGTAATGGGCACATGGGATTTCGGGGCGGACTTAGGACTGAAGCTTCCTGAAAACACTCTTCATATTAAATTAGTTCAGGCAAAAGTATCTCATGCCAATATACTGTCTATAGACACTTCGGAAGCTGAAAAAATGCCCGGTGTATTCAAAGTCATCACTTATAAGGATGTACCCGGGACAAACCGGATCAACGGCCTCGCATTTCCTCAGAATAAGGGAGACGGCAAAGAAAGGCCGATACTCAATGACAAGAAAGTGTTCCAATTTGGAGATGCACTTGCTATGGTGCTTGCAGATACCCCGGTGCAGGCAGAAGAAGCTGCCAAAATGGTAAAGGTTGAGCTGGAGGAGCTGCCTGCCTATATGAGCGCACCCGAAGCCATGGCTGAGGATGCTATAGAAATACATCCGGGTACGCCCAATATCTATTTTGAAACTCATAGGGTCAAGGGTCAGGATACCGTACCTTTGATGGAAAGCCTGCCTTATGTCATAGAGGATGACTTTTATGTTGGGAGGCAGCCGCACCTTGTACTGGAGCCGGATGTAGGCTTTGCTTATATTGATGAAGAAGGAAATCTGATTGTCCACTCAAAGAGCATAGCAATGCATTTCCACCATTTGATGACGGCAGAAGGCATCGGTGTAGCTCCTGATAAGTTTTTTATAGTACAGAATCCGACCGGGGGCACTTTCGGATATAAATTCAGTCCCACCAATGAAGCACTGCTGGGGGTAGCCGCGCTGGTGTCCAAGAGACCGGTATTCCTTGAGTTTAATATGTATCAGCAAATAACTTACACGGGCAAAAGATCCCCATTCTTCATCCATCTTAAGTATGGAGCCGATAAAGGGGGCAGGCTGAAAGCAATGGAAGCCGACTGGTCGGTTGATCACGGGCCATATTGTGAGTTTGGAGACCTTGTTACCATGAGAGGTACCCAGTTCATAGGCGCCGGTTATGACATTCCAAACAGCAGGGGCACAGGAAGAACCGTAGCGACGAATCATGCATGGGGCTCGGCTTTCAGATCTTACGGATCGCCCCAGAGTTTGTTTGCAACAGAGGTACTGTCAGACATGATGGCTGAAAAAATTGGAATGGACCCCCTGGAATTCAGATACCTGAATGTATATAGAGAAGGCTCAACGACTCCGACCGGATGTGCACCTGATGTTATTGCATTTCCACAAGCCATCGATAAAATAAGGCCCTTATACAAAGAAGCAAAAGAAAAGGCCCGGGAGAAGAATAAGAACGGCGGAGATATCAGGTACGGAGTGGGAATATCCCTTAATATGTATGGCTGCGGCCTTGACGGTGCCGACTCCTCAGAGATATGGGCAGAGTTGACCAGGGAAGGGGTAACGATAGGCGCTTCATGGGAGGACCATGGGCAGGGAGCAGATATGGGAGCTTTGACCCATGCCTACGAATCCTTGAGACCTCTTGGCATAAGACCTGAAAATATCAAATTGGTTTTGAATGATATGAGGGTTACACCCAACAGCGGACCCTCAGGGGGGAGCCGCCAGAATGTTGTTACAGGAAATGCGATTGGGGCAGGCTGCAGAAATCTTATGGGAGCCATGAGGAAATCAGACGGCAGTTACAGGACTTATGATGAAATGGTTGCAGAGGGATTGCCCTTAAGACATGAAGGCAAATGGACTGCCCCCAATACGGCATGTGATGTTGCCACAGGACAGGGCAACCCATTCTCTGCCTATATGTACGGGGTACTTATGACGGAAGTGGCAGTGGATACAATAACAGGAAAAACTACTGTGGAAAAAATGACTATTGTATCGGACTGCGGTACAATAATAAATAAGCCGGTAATAGAAGGACAGATATACGGCGGGCTTGCACAGGGAATAGGCCTGGCATTGAGCGAGGATTTCGAAGACCTGAAAAAACATATGACTCTTACAGGCTGTGGTATCCCCCAGGTCATGGACGTACCGGACAATATTGTTATTATCCATCAGGAGACTCCAAGACCCAATGGACCCTTCGGGGCTTCCGGCGTTGGGGAAATGCCCCTTTCCGCACCCCATGCCTCAGTAATAAATGCAATATATGATGCCTGCGGTGTTCGTATAAAGCATTTGCCTGCATATCCGGAAAAGGTACTGGCAGGCTTGAGGGAGCTTAATAAATAATACCGCACGTAAAATTAGCAAGAGTTAAAATACGGAATTGGGACTTATACAAAATCGGTTTAAGCTCTGCTGAAACCGATTTTGTTACCTTGGTTTACTTTGCGGCGAGATAATGTTCCCTGGCGTTTCCTCGCCGCAAACTATATAGCTCCCAATTCCTATTTTAGCAGAGGGGGTACGATAATGGATCTGGATAAATTGCTTGAAACAAGCGACAGATGTATATATGATGAACCGCCGTCATGCACCTCAAACTGCCCTGTTCACATGGATGTCATTGCTTTTGTGACGGAAATGGAGAAAGGGGAGTTCGGCAAAGCTTATGCAGTGATGGAGAAAAGGATTCCTTTTGCAAGAATTATAGGAAGCATATGTGACCATCCTTGTAAAAAAGCATGTGTAAGGGCGGATTCCGGCGGAGCAATCGAGATATCTGAACTGGAGAAGGCTGCCTTAATTTTTGGCTACTCCCCGCCTAAAAGAACCATGTCCGCAGCTAAAAATAAAGGAAGGGCAGCAGTTGTAGGCGGAGGAATCAGCGGGCTGACGGCAGCCTTTGACCTTGATAAAAAGGGCTATCGGGTTACTCTGTATGAAAAATCAGGCAGGCTGGGGGGGAGAATATGGGACTGCGCAGGTGAAGATCTTAAAAAAGAAATAATAGAAGAAGAGCTTCAAATCATAGCAAAACAGGGGATTAATACGGAGTTAAACACTTATGTCGATAAAAAAGGACTGGAAGAATTAATTAAGGAATATGATGCGGTATACCTGGGAACAGGGATATGGGACGAAGAACTGAAAGTCCATCCCGATACTTTTCAGGTAGGAGAAACCCCATTATTTGTCGGCGGAAGTCTGGCAAACAAAAACGATTCAGTGATATTCTCAGCAAGCTCAGGCAGAAGAGCAGCCATATCCATGGACAGGTATATAAAGAAGATTTCAATAACTGCCTCAAGGGAAAGGGAGGGATTCTTTGAGACTCCTTTAAAATACGTGGAAGAGGATGTACAACCGGCTGCACCCGTTAAGAAGGAATTGGCAGCATATAGCGAAGATGAGGCAATAAGAGAGGCAGGCAGATGCTTTAAGTGCAGGTGCAGAAAATGCATCGAGTCATGCAGCCATTTATCTGGTTTTGACATTTCTCCCAAAAGCTACATGAGGCAAATCAATCAAAGCGAGAGAATAATATTAGGAACCCATTATGCAAATAAGATGATAAATTCCTGCACTATGTGCGGACTATGCAAGGTAGAATGCTTCAAGGGAATAAGCATGAAGGGTGTAATACAGGAAACAAGAGAAAGCATGGTGGCAAGAGGCAAAATGCCTGTTTCCGCCCATGATTTTGCACTGAGGGATATGCAATTCAGCAACAGCATGCGGTTTTGGATGGTGAGAAAACAACCGGAAAGTTTTCAGGAGTTGTACAAGGACACTGAAAAAACGAAGTACCTGTTTTATCCGGGATGCCAGCTGCCTGCATCATATCCGGAATATGTCATGGAAGCATACAAATACCTGGTTTCCAATATGAAGGGCGGAGTGGGAATTTTCCTGGGATGCTGCGGGGCTCCTGCAGATTGGGCAGGAAGGCAGGATTTAATGAAGGAAAATATTGAAAAAATAAAGGGAATATGGGAAAATATAGGCAAGCCCACGTTTATTATGGCCTGTTCCGGCTGCTGCAGCGTATTTGAAAAATACCTCCCCGAGATTGATTTTGTTTCGGTATGGGAGATATTTGCGCAGAAGGGTTTGCCCCGGAATAACAAAATTTCAGATAAGGGCGTTTTAAGCGTGCATGATGCGTGCACGACAAGATATAATGGGAAAATACACGACAGTATCAGAGAAATTGCTGCCTTATCAGGTTATAGCATACATGAATTGAAATATTCGAAGGAGAGAACCAAATGCTGCGGATATGGGGGCCTGGTGTATTTTGCCAACAGGGAACAGTCTGCAGCTTTTATTAGTGACAGGATCAGAGAATGCGACAATGACCTGCTGGTTTATTGTGCCATGTGTAAGGACTTGTTTGTAAGCGGAGGTAAAAGAACTCTCCATATTTTAGATTTAATATTCGGAAATGATACGGAGAGCATTGCACTCAGAAAAATGCCCACTTTGTCGGACAGGCATAAGAACAGGGTACTGTTGAAAATAAGACTGTTGAGGGAAATTTGGGGTGAAGAACCGGATATGAATTTGGAAAAACAAACGGGGTTAAATCTGATAATACCTGAAAATGTGCGCCTGTTAATGGAAGATAGATATATTTTACTGGAGGATATGGAAAGGGTTATAGACAATTCCCAAAAAAGCGGCGAGAGGTTTTTTAACCCGGAGGATCGCAACTTCTTGGCAAGGCTGAGACTTGACAATATAACTTATTGGGTGAGATATGAAGAAAAAGACGATAAAATCCTTATAAACAGCATTTACAGTCACAGAATGGAAATTGTGGAGGAATAGAGATGGATGCGGAGAATAAACAGTATATGCCGTGGATTTGCGATAAATGCAAAAAAGAGCTGATACTCCGGAAAGTTAAGGCGCGATATTTGGAAGGGAATTTTGAAGTTGAGCTGATGAAATGCCCCGTATGCAGTATGGTTTTTATAGAGGAAGACCTGGCTATGGGAAAGATGCTGGAGGTAGAAAAAGGGCTGGAGGACAAATAAGGTGAAATGCTATAATGCATATGAGAATGGCAATATGAAGGAAATTCTGGGCGAAACCCTAAGACCGGGCGGCTTTAGCCTGACGGATAAAGGCGTTCAATTCTGCAGACTTGAACCAAAAGATGCAGTGCTTGATTTGGGCTGCGGTATGGGGGCTACAGTCGGACATCTTTATTTGAGGTACCGTATCAAGGCTGTAGGAGTAGATCCTTCAGAAAAATTGATAGGATATGCAAAAGAAAAATATGGATTTGCCGATTTTGTTATAGGTACCGGGGAAAACATCCCCTTTTCAGAGGATAGTTTTAATTGTGTATTTTCGGAATGTACGCTCTCCCTTATGGAAGATACTGATGCTGCACTTAAGGAAATATTCAGAGTGTTAAAAAGGGGCGGGTGGCTGGTTATTTCGGATGTCTATGCGAAAAATCCCGGACTTGTAAAAGGAATGGGCGGAATACCGTTTAATACCTCTATGAGGGGACTGCATGACCTGAAGTATTTGGAAGAACAACTGAAAATTGCGGGATTTAATATTATGCACTTTGAAGACTGCAGCGGCCTGCTGAAGTCGTTAATGGCTCAAGTAGTATTTTCTTACGGATCAATGGGCGCTTTCTGGAACAAAGTAACGGATAATTGCGAAGATGTCTGCAAATTCCAGGAAATATTGAAGGCTTGCAAGCCGGGCTATTTCCTGATGATTACCAGGAAAGGAGATTCTGATTATGAATGACATGGCATTTAAACTATTCAAATTGTCCTCTTCGGGCTTTTGCTGCACGCAAATAATGCTTAAGCTGGCTCTGGACGAGGAGAAAAAGGAAAACGAGGATTTGCTCAGAGCTGTAAGAGGGTTATGCATGGGCATAGGGGGCAGACAAAAAACCTGCGGTGTACTGACAGGGGGACTGGGAATTATAGGGCTTTATGCAGCTAAGGGGAAGGATACGGAGCATTCGAAACAGGATTATTCCGATATGGTTAAAGAGTACACGGAATGGTTTGAAAACGAGTTTGGGAGTGAGGAGTGCAAGGATATTATAGGTATTTATAACTTTGCCGGCGATGCGGGGGGCAGCGGTTATATGGTAAAGTGCGGCGACATTTTAATGAAAAGCTATGAGAAGGCAGTGGAAATATTAGCAGAGCACGGCTATGAATATGGGAGCAGAGAATAATTATGAAGCTGACACCCATTGAACAATGGATTATGCAAAAAACAGGCATGAAAGAAAGAAACAGAAAGGCATTGTATGCCTGGCAACTGGAGAAAATAAAGGGGACAATAGCCTATGCAAAGGAAAACAGCATTTTCTACGGTGAAAAGCTGGAAGGAGTTGAGGAGAGGTCTATATACACTCTGGAAAGCTTTCAGGACATTCCCTTTACCTTTCCGAGGGATATTGGAAGAAATCCCCTTGATTTTTTATGTGTGCCCCAAAAAAAAGTTGCAAGAATTGTGACGTTGAGAACATCCGGTACAAGCGGCGAGGATAAAAGAATATTTTTCACCGAAGAGGATTTAGACCTTACCGTTGATTTTTTCAAGTACGGCATGAGCTGCCTAACCGATGAAAGGGATAAAGTGCTGGTCCTTCTGCCGGGCAGCGCATATGGAAGTATTGGCGATTTGTTGAAAAAGGCGTTGGCATTGTCCCATATAGAATGTATTGTGCATGGGGTTCTCTCCGATCCGGAAAAAGCAGCCAGGTGCATTGAAGAAATGGGCATAACATGTATTGTGGGAATCCCTATACAGGTGCTTTGCCTAAGCAGGGTTAAGAGCGGCGTTTTCAGAAACAATATAAAAAAGGTACTGTTAAGCACGGATTATGTGCCCGATGCCATAATCAATGAATTGACACAAAAATTCGGCTGCAAAGTATTTAACCACTATGGAATGACGGAAATGGGGTATGGAGGGGGAGTAGAATGCGAGGCTTTAAGCGGATACCATATGAGGGAAGGGGATATATATTTTGAAATCGTTGACCCCGATACAGGCAAGGTTGTTGAAAACGGACAATATGGCGAGGTTGTCTTTACTACCCTTACAAGACAGGCTATGCCGCTGATACGATACAGGACAGGGGATATCGCTTCCTTTTCTGCATCTGATTGCGCTTGTGGAACCTTTCTCAATACAATGAAAAAAGTGCTTGGAAGAATAGAAAACAGGATCCCTCTGGGGGAAAACCGGTTTTTACACCTGAGGGAATTGGATGAAATTATTCTGCCTTTTGAAGAAATACTGGATTACAAAGCATATTTAAAAGACGGATATAAATTCGTATTGGAATTGACTGCAGAAAATGATGCCGCCTTTGATAGGGTTAAGGGCAGGGTGATGCGGGAAATGGAGGATTTATTGTCGAATCAGCCGGGATGCAGGCCGGATGTGGCAGTTATACCGGCAGCAGAATGTGCACCTGTAATAATCAATAGCATGATAAAAAGGAAAATTATTGATTGCCGTAAGGAGAGATGAGAATGAAAGATGTATATGAACTGATTAATGAACAATTGGATAAAAAAGAAAGTTTTGTGCTGGCTACTATCCTGAAAAAGTCAGGTTCGGCACCCAGGGAAGAGGGTACAAAGATGCTGGTACGAAAGGATTTTTCAATTGGAGGAACCATAGGCGGCGGGATTTCCGAGGCCATGACGATTAAGCTTTCAGCTAAGGTATTTGACAGTGGGATGTATATTATTGAGAATTTTGTGATGTCCGGAAAAGATGCTGCAGGTCTGGGTATGGTATGCGGTGGTGATATCAGTGTGTTGCTGGAGTATGTTGACTGCAGCGATACTCAGACGGTCGATATATTCAGGAAAGCAACCGAGCTTAAGGGCTGCGATTCTGATTTTGTTATGATAACAAGATTGCCGGAAGGCCAGAAGAGAATTAAAGGGTCGGATAAGTGGATTTGCACCGAAACGGGATTCTACGGTCCGGAAAATGAAAAAATCCTGGGGATTATCAAGGGTATCAGAGAAGATTTTGGTGGAACCAGGATTCGGGAATTATTTGTTGGTAAAGAAAGGTATATGATAGAGCCGTTTTTTAACGTAGAAAGTGTTCACATATATGGGGCAGGCCATGTTGCGCAAAAACTTGCTGATTTGACAAAAAATCTGGGTTTTTATACGGTTGTCACGGACGACAGGGAAGAATTTGCAAATCGGGAAAGATTCAAAACTGCTGACGAGGTCAAGGTAATTCCTTCTTTTAACAATTTGGCAAATTATGATACAATTAACAGTAACAGCTATATTATCATTGTTACAAGAGGACATGCCTATGATAAGGATGTACTTGCCCAGATGCTCAGAACCGATGCCAAATATATAGGGATGATAGGAAGCAGAAGCAAAAGGGAATATGTATACAACGGCCTTTTAAATGAAGGATTTACTTCCGGGGATTTGGAAAGGGTATATTGTCCAATAGGCCTGAACATTCATGCCCAGACTCCTGAGGAGATTGCGGTAAGTATTGCAGCTGAATTGATCATGGTTAAAAGGGGACCACAGAATGAAAAGCGGTAAGATAGCTTCAATCCTTTTGGCCGCAGGCTATTCTTCAAGGATGTACAGCTTCAAACCCTTCTTGAAATTTGGAGAGCTTACTGCAGTTGAAAAAGCAGTGGATACGCTTAAAAGTGCGGAAATAGAAGAAATTATCGTCGTAGTCGGGTACAGGGGCTCCGAGGTGGCAGACAAGCTGAGGGATTCAGGCGCCGTATGCCTATGGAATGAAAATTATTCCCAGGGCATGTATTCTTCGGTATTAAAAGGGGTAGAAGCACTCGATAAGGACGTTAAGGCATTTTTTATAATGCCTGTGGACATGCCTTTGATAAAAAAACATACCATTAACCTAATAAAAAAAGAATACCTGAAATCCGGGAAAGGTATACTCTACCCGGTTTATAACGAAAAAAAGGGACACCCCCCCCTGATTGACATAAAGTACAGGCAGGCAATATTAAGCGGCTCCGGGGAGGGGGGCCTGGAAAAGATACTTTCAAGCTTTCCGGAAGATTCGGCGAATGTCTTTGTTTTTGATCCAACGGTTATAATGGATATGGATACAAAAGAGGATTATGATGCACTATCAAGCTATTATTATCTTGGTGCTCCCAACAGAAACGAATGCTATGCAATTTTAAAAGGCTATAATGTTTCGGAAAATGTTATCAGCCATTGCGCTGAGGTAGCCAGGGTGTCCCTTGGTATTTTAGAAGGGTTGAAACGCTGCGGCTGCGCCTTGGATGCTGCAGCCTTGGAAGCAGCCGCAATGCTGCATGATATTGCAAAGGGTGAAAAGGATCACGCCATAAAAGGGGCAATGATTCTGAAAGAAATCGGATATGAAAATGTAGGGCATATAATATCGACCCATATAGATATAGATGTTGATGGAAAAGGTGAAATTACGGAGAATGAAGTACTTTATCTGGCTGATAAGTTAGTGAGCGGAACTAAAACAATGTCCCTGAAAGACAGACGGGAGCATAGTGTGAAAGCATTTGGCGGGGATACTGAAATATTGGATAAAATCAATAAAAGATTTGATGATGCCGCAAGAATAATAAAGAAGATAGAAAAAACCACCGGGAAAGGTCTGATATATGGATAGAAGGATATATCTTTTGAGGCATGGAGAAATTGATTGCGGCAAAGAAAAACGTTATATAGGGATTACGGATTTACCGCTGAATAACAAAGGAAGGACTCAGGCATACAGGCTTAAGGATTACTTTTCCAATATAAATATGGGGAAAGCTTTTACAAGCCCTTTGATAAGATGCA